>Ga0209061_1002400_pt1 | contig 23988 bp, 17 predicted proteins | sample Coa_R1_10_FD_187157 | JGI IMG/M metagenome (GOLD analysis project Ga0209061, IMG submission 187157) | Surface soil microbial communities from Centralia Pennsylvania, which are recovering from an underground coalmine fire - Coalmine... | ecosystem: Environmental > Terrestrial > Soil >...
TGAGCTGGGCAATACGGGCGCGCAGCCCTGCAATATCCGCGCGTGCCTGCTCGGGCACCACGGTGGCCGCAACGTCGCACTCGGCAAGGGTAAGGAGGTCTTCAAGGTAAGGCCCGCACTCGCGAATGAGGCGTTTTACGGCAGCATCGCTCCAATCCGAACGATACTCGCCGGGGCGCATGTGCAACCTCACCAGCGTGGTAACGGCCTCTATCTCCTCATTGGAAAACTTGAGACGACGCATGATACGATGAACCATCTCTGCCCCAACGTTTGCATGGCCGTAAAAGTGCACCTGTCCATCAACCTCGGTACGGGTTTGCGGTTTGCCGATGTCGTGCCAAAGCAGACCGAGCCTAAGCGCCAGCCCGGCACTTTCGGGCAGGCACTCTAAGGCAACGAGGGTGTGCTCCCACACATCGTAACGGTGCCATCCGCCCTGCCGACAGCCCACCATCTTCACCATCTCCGGGAGAAACTGGGAAAGGAGATTCAGCTCGAGCAGCATCTGCAGACCCCGGCGCGCTTTGGCGCCAGGCAGCATAACGATCTTCACAAACTCATCTCGAATGCGCTCATACGATATGGCCGGGGGGCTTAGCCGATAGGCGTCCTTCATAATTCCCTCTCTGGTTTTGGGTTCGATCTCAAAATCGAAGCGTGCGGCAAATCGCACGGCACGCAGCATACGCAGTGGGTCGTCGTAAAAGGTAATGGCCGGGTCGAGGGGCGTACGAATGATTTTTGCGCGTAGATCGGCCATGGCCATACCGGTAAGATCGAGACGCTCGCCGGTATGAAGGTTTTCTAAAAGCGTGTTGATGGTAAAGTCCCGCCGAAACACATCCTCGCGTAGACTTGCAAGGTGCACGTTGGGTTTGCGCGATTCAGGATGGTAGCTTTCCGCCCGCGCAGAAACCAGCTCGACGGTACAATCTATCCCCTGGGCTGTTGCCACGGTAATGCGTGCGGTGCCAAAACGAGGGTAGACGACCGGATAGTGCGTTGAAAGGCCTTTTTTGTGGAGGAAATAGGCAAGTTCAACGGCATCCCCTTCCAAAACGATGTCGAGATCGGGAGAGGAGGGGACGCCTAGCTCCCGATCGCGTAGCAGGCCGCCCACCAGGTAAAGCCTGCCCTCGTAGGGGGTGCCGCGGGTGGCCTCGCGTAGTTGATGGATGGCGTCCTCAATTGCCGCATCTTGAATAGAAGGAGGGGTTTTGTTCTCGCCTAAGGCAGGTTCAACGTCGCTCATTGCTTTAGTGTACCTTGATGCAGGCTTCCTGATCCCCACATGGGCACCGTTTCCTCCTCGGCATCCTATACGCAAATCTCTATTTTTATGTGCTGCTTGTGAGATAGGTGAAAGCTTGGTGGTGTAGAGGGCTGTCGTCTGTGTAGGGGTTGTCAACTGTTGCCAGGTATGGGCGCCAAAGGGGATAGGCCGTAGGGGTAGGGTAGGTGCAAAGCCTACCTCCTATAGACCTACACCCTGAACGCGAAACTGTCCTCTTTGGGTATGGTTTGAACGACGTAGTGTCTTAAGCATTCTGTTGAAGCGTAAGAAGACACTCACGCGCCGCCGCCTCTACTTCAGGAGGAAGTTCCGGGAGCTTAAGAAGTTCGTGGAGCGCCGGGACGGCTCGCCTGTCGCCCCTACGCTTAAGGTCATCGAGGATCGAGCACACAAGCTGATGATCGTTCTGGTTCTGTACAGCTGCGCGAAGCAGCAGGGCGATGTCCTCCTCAGAGTCGTGTTTGGACGGCCGGAGGAGGTTGGCCGAGGGGGAGGTCTCGGAGGCAATGCGCAAAAGGAGGTCGCTCTCTTTATGTTTGGCGAGACGCTCTTCGATGTGGGCTATCACCTGAGAGGCGGCAGCCCGAACGGAGGGCAGTCTTCCCGCCCTGCCCTTTCCTCGAGCGATACGGTTAAGAAAGGGGAGCACACTGCGGTCTCCTACTTTGTCTAGGGCGTCCAGAATGAGGTGAGCGTTTCCCTCTTCCGTTTGGTTTTCCAGCATGATGGCGAGGAGGCGAAGGGTGCGTGTCTGTAGCTTGCCGTAGTGGTCGGGGGTGAGAGCGGGAAGAAGGGAGAAGATGGTCTCGCGCATTTTGCGCTTCAACGTCATCAACGCCCCAGACTCCGCCTGCACCAGGCTGTCCAAGGCTTCCACTGCCCGCAGTTTCCCCAAAGCGCCTGCGGCCTCTTCACGCACGGGGTTGGCGAAGGCGGCTTTGAATGACATAAAACTAGAGAATGTAGCGAGCACATCGAGAAAAGCTGAAAAGGCTCCTGCCTTTTTCCAAGTGATGATCGTTATTACCAAAATCACCAGCGCAACAACCCCAATGCCGGTCAGCATCTGAACGGAGAAGTCCCCGCTCAAAACCTTGGCGAAGGCGTCAACGGTCTTCTCACGTTGCTCGTTCCGCTCGGCTAGGCGGGCTAAGGCCCATACCGCCAACTGTTGTTCGCGCCATCGCCGCCAACTAGGCCGGCGCAAAACGGCATAAAGAGGCTCTAGGGGCACCGTGGCTGTTGGGTCGGCAAGTAAGGTTTCGACGGCACCACGTACGGGGCTTTTAGGGGATACAGTTGTCAGAAGCGTTTCGATGCGCTGACGTTCTTCGATCGAAATAGCGCCTACAGCCGGCGTAGAAACGGCTCCTTTTGACACGGCCTCGGTGGCCGATTGGCCATAGAAACTCTGTTCCTGTGGGGACATGCTAGGAATCCTATATTTGATCGAAGAGACGAGATGGCAACGTGCTCGGTTTCAGAAATTCTACAATGGGGACAACAGCCTCGGCAAACAAAAAAATGGGCGAACAGGGACTTGAACCCCGGACCTCTTCGGTGTAAGCGAAGCGCTCTACCGACTGAGCTATTCGCCCATTGTAGCCCTATTATACCGCAAAGCAGGCCTATTTTGAAAGACGCTAAGCCCTTTCCTAGAGACGATGGCAATCGAAGGACTTTATGCCGCCGCACAAGGATAGACCCCTTTGGGGGTAGGTCTTATGCCTACCCTACTTTTAGGCCGGGTGGAGTGCACGGATGGGAGTAGGTATAATGCTTCTCGATAACCGGTTATCTCACCCATTAAGAGAGTCAAATTGCGTATTCTGCTGACGAATGATGATGGCGTGCATGCGGCGGGTCTCCATGCAGCCCGCCGTGCGCTTGCCCGTATAGGGGAGGTTTTTGTGGTTGCGCCCGAACGCCCCCGCAGCGCCGTAGGGCATTCCATCACGCTTCACAAGCCCCTTCGCCTTACCGCCGTCGCCTTGCCGGATGGTGCGGAAGGCTATGCCTGCAACGGCACCCCTGCCGATTGTGTGGCCCTAGGGTACGAGGTGGTGATGGGCGGTCGCTGCGACCTCGTGGTTTCCGGAATCAATGCAGGGGCCAATCTGGGCTGGGATGTAGTCTACAGCGGCACGGTTGCCGGCGCGAGGGAGGGAGCGGTAATCGGCATTCCCTCCCTCGCCGTCTCCCTCTGTTTGCCCGAAAATGTTGCCGTCGGTACCCTCTCTTTCGAGCCTACCGCGGCCTTCATCGGGCAAGTTGCCACATGCATTCAACAACATCGCCTTCCCCCGAATGTGCTCCTCAACATCAATATTCCCTATAGGCCCGATGCCTCAGTGCTGCCCATAGCGATTACGCGACAGGGGCGGAGGGAGTACGTGAACCGCATTGCGGTGCGCGAGGACCCCTATGGGCGACCCTACTATTGGCTTGGGGGCAGCGTGCGACCGGAAGAACCCGAACCCGGCTCGGATGTGTACGCGGTTCAGCACGGTGCCATCTCCATCACCCCCATCCATCTCGATATGACGGCCTATTCCCTTATGGAAGCCCTACAGAGTTGGAACTGGGAACCCTTTCATGTGGAAGGAGCGAAACCGTGAACCGACGGGAACTGCTGGGCTTTTCAGGCGCCTTTCTGCTGACAGGACGAGGCCAAACCGGACCGGCAGAAAATGCGCTTTGGTGGGATGTACGCCGTTTTGGCGCCGTTGGAGACGGAAAAACCAAGAACACCGCAGCCCTTCAGCAGGCGATAGAGGCCGCTTTTCAGGCCGGAGGAGGAACGGTGTATGTGCCCGCAGGCACTTATCTTACCGGCGGGCTTGTGTTGAAAAGCAACGTGCGTCTCTATCTCGAAGCGGGGGCTACCCTGTTGGGCAGCACCGACCCAGCGGACTATGAAGACCACCCCGGTCCCTACCCCGGCGGCGATGCCAACACGCGCCATCTCCTCTTTGCCGAGAACGCCGAAAACATCGCCCTTTGCGGTTTGGGAACGGTGGATGGGCAAGGCCCGGCCTTTTGGCAGCCTACCCATCGTCCGCCTCCTCGCCCGGAAGACCTCTGGCGCGATGTCATCGCCTACGACTATAGGCCCATTCGTCAAAGTGGGAAGCAGATACGCCCCTCGCCGATGTTGGAGTTTGTGCGTTGCCGAAACGTTCACATCGAGGGCGTGCTGCTTGCTAATTCGCCGGGCTGGACACTACGCCCCATTCTTTGTGAAACGGTGACCATTCGCGGCATCCGCGTGCGTAACCCCATCTACGGCCCCAACACCGACGGGATGGACATTACCTGTTGTCACAACGTCTTTATTTCCGATTGCGATATCGCCACCGGCGACGATGCCATCTGCTTGAAAAGCGAAAACCCGTACGGTGGGCCGGTGCAAGCCAACGAAAACATCACCATTACCAACTGCGTACTCACCACCTGCTGCAACGGTTTTAAGATGGGCACGGCCACGCAGGGTGCTTTCCGAGACATCACGTTTACCAACTCGGTGATCTACAATGCGGATGCCGACCCGATAAACGCGCGGGTTATTTCTGGTATTGCCGTCGAGATGGTGGATGGGGGATCGGTGGAGGGAGTCGTTATCTCGAATATTGCCATGCGCAATGTGCGTACCCCTCTTTTCGTGCGTCTCGGCACACGAACGGAGAACCCGGCCGTGCCCACGTCGCTTCGAGGTGTTCGGATAAGCCAGATTTACGCCACCGGTTCTCTGCTAACCTCTTCTATTACGGGGCTGCCGGAGCATCGGGTACAGGAGGTGCAGCTAGAGAACATCTGCATTGAGACCGTAGAGGGAGGCAAGGCCGAGTGGGTTGAGCACACGGTGCCTGAACAGCCCAAAGCCTACCCAGAAGCGCGCATGTTCGGTAGGTTGCCTGCCTACGGTCTTTACTGTCGGCATGTGGACGGCCTTCGGCTTTCACAAATCGAGCTTGTAAGCAAGACGCCGGATGGGCGCCCCGCCCTGGTTTGCGACGACGTGAAAAACCTAGACGTCCAGGGCCTGCACGCTTCGACGCCCTCCACACAGATGCCGTTGGTACAGCTGAACGACGTGCAGGGTGCCTTTTTGCACGGCTGTGCGGCCCCGCAGGGCGTGCAGGCCTTCTTAATGGTTTCGGGGGCACGAACCGCGCGGGTGCGGCTGGTAGGCAACGATCTTTCGGAAGCCAAACAGGCTTTTATCGTGAAGCCCGATGTACCGAAGGGAGCTGTGCGGTCGGCAGGAAACTTGAAATAGGGCTAAAAAGCGGGTAAAGTATTTTCTGGCATAAGAAACATGAAAGAGCACAGAAGTACTTTAAAAGCAAATTTGGCATGACATTGCGAAAAACGAAAATTGTTTGCACTATAGGGCCAAGTAGTTGTCATCGGAAGACGTTGGAGCGTATGTTGCAGGCCGGCATGGATGTTGCCCGCCTTAACTTTTCCCACAGCGATCACGCCTGGCACGCTGAGGTGATCGCCAGCCTGCGCGAAATCTCTCAAAAAATGGGCAAACCGCTCGCCCTCCTGCAAGACCTCTGCGGGCCGAAAATTCGGCTTGGCGACCTCGGCGCCGACGGCGTATCCTTGAAAAGAGGACAGGTGGTGGGCTTCATCGCGCGCGACACCCTGGAGCCTCCTACCAAAGCCTCCGAGAACCTACTACTCCCTCTGCCGGTGCCGGAACTGCTGGCGGCGCTTCAGCCGGGGCGCAAGCTGCTGCTCGATGATGGCAAAATTCTCCTTCGCGTTCTGCGCACCGAACCCACAAAGGAGGCACCGGCCCCCATTGTTTGGGCGCGATGTCTTTCAGGGGGAAAGCTGCTTTCGCGTAAAGGGGTGGCTGCACCGGGTACCCCATTCTCTATTCCTGCCCTCACTTCGCGCGATCTCGATGACCTCCGTTTTGGCCTGAGCCAGGGGGTGGACTGGGTAGCCGTCTCTTTTGTGCGCCATGCCGAAGACCTTCAGCCCATCTTCTCTACGATGCAGCAGTTGGGAGTGCGGGTGCCCGTGATGGCCAAAATAGAGAAGGCGGAGGCGGTTCATCATTTTGAGGCCATCTTAGAGGTTGTAGATGGGGTGATGGTGGCGCGAGGCGATCTGGGGGTGGAGATGCGCTTTGACGAGGTGCCTATTGTTCAAAAGCAGCTCATTCGCGCCTGTAACCGAGCGGCAAAACCGGTGGTTACGGCCACCCAAATGCTCGAATCGATGGTACAGTGCCCGCGTCCCACCCGTGCCGAGGCGGCCGACGTGGCCAACGCCATCCTCGACGGAACCGATGCCGTCATGCTCTCGGCCGAGACGGCCTCTGGAGCCTATCCGGTGGAGGCCGTGCGCACGATGGCCCGCATCGCGCTAACTACCGAAAAAGCCTTCTTCCGCAATCGCGACTATGCCGAGCGCCTGGCGACCCCACATCAACTTACCGAGGCCGTAGGCCATGCTGCCGCGCAGATCGCCTGCGAAATCGGCGCCAAAGCCATCCTCTGCGCAACCTCCACCGGCCGAACCGCTCGCCTGGTGGCTTCGCACCGACCACCTGTGCGTATCCTTGGTGCGACCCCAAGTCGAGCGACCTATCATGCGCTTGCCATGGTATGGGGCGTGCAACCCTGTCTTGTGGAGGCGGTGAAAGATACCGATTCCATGATGCGCGAAACGCTGGATGTGGCACAGCGGTTGCAACTGGTGCGCCCCGGCGATACGGTGGTGTTAACGGCCGGTGTGCCCGTCAATCGCCCCGGCACCACCAACCTCATCCGCGTGCACACGGTGGGAACAACCCTGGAGGCCAATCCCCTCGCCCACTCCTAAAAGGAGGCTGCCGGAGGAGTGAGGAACCTACCGCTGTTCAAACCGCGCACCAATAGGCCGGTTTCCACACGCAGATGGTAGACTGTAGGGGTAGGCACAAAGCCTACCCCATCTCGATGGCCTATCCTCTTTGGCGCATATATCCGGCGACAGTTGGCAACCCCTCGGCAAAACCTCTTTTCTAGGCGGTTTCGAGCAGTTGCCTCAGCACATACTGCAGAATGCCACCGTGCCTATAGTACTGCACCTCCTGGGGCGTGTCTATACGGGCAAGCACCCGAAACTCTTTGCGACTTCCGTCCTCTGCAGTGGCCTGCACGGTAAGCTCGCGGCCGTTGGCGAAGCCGTTGGCGATGGCCTCGCGCAGCCCCAGAATGTCGTAGCGCTCTCGGCCGGTCAGCCCTAAGGTCATCGCGTTCTCTCCTTGTCGGTACTGAATGGGGAGGATGCCCATGCCCACAAGGTTGGAGCGATGGATGCGCTCAAAACTTTCGGCCAACACGGCGCGGACGCCCTGCAGGTAAGGGCCTTTGGCCGCCCAGTCGCGGCTGGAACCAGAGCCGTACTCTTTGCCGGCCAGCACGATGAGCGGCGTGCCGTCCTGCTTGTAGCGCATGGCCGCTTCGTAGATGGTCATTACCTCACCGGTAGGGAAGTAGACGGTAACGCCCCCTTCGGTGCCGGGCACCAGCAGGTTTTTAATGCGCACGTTGGCAAAGGTTCCTCGCACCATCACCTCGTCATGACCACGACGCGCCCCGTAGGAGTTGAAGTCGGCCGGGTCTACCCCGCGCTCAATGAGATAGCGCCCAGCCGGTGAGGTGGGTTTGATGGAGCCAGCAGGCGAGATATGGTCGGTGGTAATGCTATCTCCAAACATCGCCAACACTCTGGCGCCGCGTATATCCTCCACCGTTTCGGGTGCCTCGCGAGGCATGTTGTCGAAGTAGGGTGGGTTCTTGATGTAGGTCGAATTCGGGTCCCATGAGAAAAGGGCGCCGCGTGGAGAATCGATTCTGTTCCAGTTTTCATCGCCTTTGAAGACATCGGCGTAGTTTTCACGGAACATTTCGGCCCGTACCGCTTTTTCTATCGTCTCGGCTACCTCCTGCTGTGTCGGCCAGATATGGCGCAGGTACACCGGGTTGCCCTCCTTATCCATGCCCAGCGGGTCGTTGTACGGATCGAAGTCCATATGCCCGGCCAGCGCGTAGGCCACAACCAGTGGAGGCGACATCAGGTAGTTCGCGCGTACTTCGGGCTGAATACGCCCCTCAAAATTGCGGTTTCCGGAAAGCACCGAACAGACCACCAACTTGCCCTCTTCAATGGCACGACTTACTTCGGGCGGCAGCGGCCCGGAGTTGCCGATGCAGGTGGTGCAACCATAGCCCACCGTGGCGAAGCGAAGTTGCTCGAGATAGGGAAGCAGTCCGGCCTGCTCTAAATAACGGGTCACCACACGGCTGCCAGGGGCCAGCGAGGTTTTTACCCATGGCTTGGACTCTAGGCCCAGCTCCACGGCCTTTTTTGCCAACAGGCCGGCTGCCACCATTACCGAGGGGTTCGAGGTGTTTGTACAGCTTGTGATGGCGGCGATAACTACAGAACCGTGACTCAGCTCGTAGGTGGCCTTCTCCGTCTCCACCTTCACACGGGTGGCCAGTGCGGTCGCTCCGTTTGAGGCGGATCCAGGTCCCAATAGGGAGGGGAGAGCCTGCTCCCAAGCCTTTTTGGCATTGGAAAGGGGGATGCGATCTTGTGGGCGCCTTGGGCCGGCGATGGAAGGCTCCACGGTGTTGAGATCGAGTTCTAGGGTCTCAGAGTAGAGGGCCTCGGGCGCATCGAAGCTGTGGAAAAGCCCCTGCTCCTTCATGTAGGCCTCTACCAGCGCGATCTGCTCTTCGGAGCGACCGGACATGCGAAGGTAGCGAAGCGATTCGTTATCTATGGGGAAGATGCCGCAGGTTGCCCCATACTCCGGCGCCATATTGCCCACCGTTGCGCGATCTGCAAGGGGAAGCGAGGCTAGGCCGGGTCCGTAAAACTCCACGAACTTGCCCACCACGCCCTTCTTGCGTAGCATCTCCGTAACCGTCAACACCAGATCGGTGGCCGTAGCTCCTTCCGGCAGCGCATTGACCAGGCGGAAGCCAACCACCTGCGGAATCAGCATGGAGACCGGTTGCCCCAGCATTGCCGCCTCCGCCTCGATGCCGCCCACGCCCCAGCCCAGCACGCCGAGGCCGTTGATCATCGTTGTGTGCGAGTCGGTGCCGACAAGGGTATCGGGGTAAGCCATGATCGTGCCATCCGCACGGGCATCGGCAAAAACCACGCGCGCCAAATACTCCAAATTCACCTGGTGCACGATGCCTGTACTGGGCGGAACAACCTTGAAGTTCTGGAAGGCCGATTGGCCCCACTTCAGAAAGGCATAGCGCTCTCGGTTGCGCTCAAACTCCTTGGCCACGTTCAGGGCTAGGGCATCTTTCCTGCCAAAATAGTCCACCTGTACCGAGTGGTCAATAACAAGCTCCACGGGCAGCAGCGGGTTGACTTTTGAGGGGTCTCCGCCAAAACGGGCCATGGCCTCGCGCATCGAGGCCAGGTCTACAAGGCAGGGCACGCCCGTAAAATCCTGCAGCAAGACTCGGGCGGGGCGAAATGCGATCTCCCTTTCGGGCACTGCATCGGGACGCCAGCGTGCCAGTGCAAGAATGTCTTCTGCAGTTACCGTAACGCCATCCTCATGGCGTAGCAGGTTCTCTAGAAGGATTTTGAGAGAGTAGGGGAGTTTGGTGAGGTCAATACCGTGCTGTGCAAGGGCTTCAAGACGGTAGTAGGTGTAGGTTCTATCGCCCACACGCAGCGTGGTGCGGGCATTAAAGCTATTTTTCATGAAGGCCTCCTCAGAATTCTTCGATCAGCAGGCGCCTTAAAGGAAAATTCAATGCGACTCTGTTGAATCTACGTAGGAATTCTACCACTCTGCGGTAAAAGAATACAAACACAGAGCCGCTTGAGGAGCGGAACGCCATTAAACCGAAAGAAGGAGAAGCGACTATGTCCTCAACTCCCTTTGATAGAATGGAGGTTGTCGAGGGCGACATTACCCGTTTGGAGGTAGACGCCATCGTAAATGCGGCCAACACCACGCTGCTAGGGGGCGGTGGAGTGGATGGGGCCATCCACCGTGCGGCGGGGCCGGAGCTGCTTGAAGAGTGCCGAACGTTGGGGGGATGCCCCACCGGAGAGGCCCGCATTACAAAAGGGTATCGCTTGCCGGCCCGCTACGTGATCCATGCCGTGGGGCCGGTGTGGTATGGCGGCGATAGGGGGGAAGACGCCCTTTTGGCGAGCTGCTATCGCCAGTGCCTCCGCCTTGCAAAGGAGCATGAGGTGCGCACCATCGCCTTTCCGGCGATCAGCACGGGTGCCTATCGCTTTCCCTTGGAGCGCGCCACACGTATTGCCCTGAAAGAGGTAGCCGATTTTCTCAGGCAAGAGCCGCTGCCGGAAAAGGTGATCTTCTGCTGCTTTGGCACAGAGGCACTTAAAACCTACGAAAAGGTGCTCCAGGAACTGCGAGCTACATCGGCGTAGGGAGGGGTAAACTATGCACATCAAAAAGCGCCTACGGCAAATATTCCCATGGCTCGGCGGCGCGATGCTGATAGGCTGCGGCTTCATCTTGCTTTCAGCACGGACAGGCGCTCTGCAAACCTCCGTTCTGACCGTGCACCCGCCGCCCAATGCCCCGGCGGCGCTGCAGAAAGCGATTGAGAAGGCCTATAAGGCCGGCTATAGGGGAGTGCGCATCGCCCCAGGAACTTACCCTATCGAAGACCCTCACAGTGACTATGCACTGCATCTGGTGGACATGAGGAATTTCGAGGTAGATGGACGCGGGGTAACGTTGGTGCGACTGAACCCGCGCCAAGGCGGAATCCACCTCGATCACTGCACTCACATTACCTTGCGCGGTTTCACTATTCGCTTGGCGACCACCGTGCGCACTCAGGGCGCCATTGTGGCAATAGACCCTCAACGAAAATGGTTTGATATCGTCGTAGATAAGGGCTATCCCACCGACCTCGATAACCCCGCCGACTTCGACCCCCATCCTACCGCCTATTTTTTCGACCCGAAAACTTTGCAGTGGAAGCCGGGAGCTTATGATGTTTCCATCGGTCGTGTGGAACGGCTAGGGCCTAACAGGTTTCGGTTTCATGGCAGCTTTGGAGCCGATCACACCATGGCCGTTGGCGATCTTGTGACCTATCGCAACTACCTCTCAACCGATCTGGAGGTGGGCGATTGCTCCGGCATCAAAGTGATCGGCCTCACCTTTGTGGGTCCTACCGGCTGGGTGGTACATGAGGGGGGTGGAGAGGGAGGGAACTTTTATAACTACTCCATTCTCTACCCGCCGCCCCCGCCGGGGGCTACACAAAGACCGTTGATGGCTGCCGGAGCGGATGCCTTTCACTCGAGCGGCATTCGGCACGGCCCGACGGTTGATGGGTGTCTTCTACAAGGAATGCCGGATGACGGAATCGCGATACATGGTCGCTACGCCATGGTGCAGGAGGCCGATGGAAACCATCTCAGCGTGCGCGTTCCTTGGGGCAACTTCTTTCAGACCGGCGATCGCGTGCGGGTTTATACGAAAGACCTGGTGCCCATAGGGGAGGCCAGGCTAAAGGCGGTAGCGATTCTCTCTAACTATCGCCCTCAACGCCAGACCGATCTAAAGGCCTTTAAAGAGGGGAACCTCTTTGTGGCACTTACCCTCGACCGCGATCTGCCCGCTCCATTTGAAGGGCTGGTAAGCGACCCCGATGAGGATGGAAGCGGTTATGTGTTGCGTAACAATGTGATTCGTAATCATCGCGCGCGTGGCATGTTGCTGAAGGCCGACGATGGGCTGGTTGAGAACAATACAATCGAGGGAAGTACGATCGCAGGCATCGTGATCGCGCCGGAGCTGTGGTGGAACGAGGCCGACTACAGCCACCATGTCGTCGTGCGCAACAACCGCATCCTTAACGTGGGCTACGTTACCTGGCAGGGAACCGACCAGGCAGGAGCCATCTCGGTGATGGCATCAAACGACCACGGCTTTGTGCCCGGCTATGGACATCGGGATATCCAGATTGATGGCAATACCATAGAGAACTGCGACGGCGTGAACCTGCTGGTTACCTCTGCCGAGAACGTGGACATCCGTAACAACGTTTTTCGCGGCGCGCAGCAACACCCCTCCAATCGAGGCGCCAACTGGCTTGACCCGAAAGCTCTCATCTACCTTACCGCATGTAAGCACGTGCACCTAGCAGGGAACCGGGTGGAGAGACTAGGGCATGAGAACAGCCACCTTGTGGAGGCCACCTCAACGGCTCTGGAGGTTAGCGGGGTGAGCCGGGGGGTGCGTTTGGCTGCACGATAGAAGATGTTGTGCGGTGATGGCGAGCTTCGGTTGCTTAGAGAGGTGCGCCGTGGGATTCGGCGGCATCTCAAGCCGATCTGGTAGAATATAAGTAGCTTTGTAGTTGAAATAGGTGCCTAATATGCCCGAACAGGGGGTTGAGACTCTCGAAGAGGCGCTTGCAAGAGGAATCCGCTATGCGCGCATGGCGGAGTGGGGGCGCGCCGTGGAGGCCTTCCGAAAGGCCGTGGCGCTCGACCCAGAGAACACGGAGGCTCGGTTTCGCCTCGGATGGGCTTTATGGAACTTGGCCGATACCGATAGGCCTACTTTGGCCGATATGGCGCTGCTCTACGGTGCGCAACTGCTTGGGTTCGACCAAACGGTTCGCGATGGCCGTAGGCGCTATCGAGCCTGGCGACAGACTTTGGAGGATGCGGCCTACTATTTGGAATCGGTGGTGGAGCGCGACCCCAAACATGCCCGTGCCTACCACTACCTGGCCCGTGTGTTTCAGGCGCTCGACCGCCGTGAAGAGGCCGAACAGGCCGCCCGGGCGGCGGTTCAACTCGATCCCTCCAACGCAAACTACCGTAACTTTGCCGCCTCGCTGAACGCGCTCTCCAACCATCGCTACACTGCAACCGAATCCGATCTTCCCCAGCAGAGCGCTCTTACATGGGACGATCTGGTGCTGAACCCGCGCACGAAGCGCGAACTGCGTCAGATGCAGCTCATGCTGGAGCAGCCGGAGCTGGCGCGGGAGCTAGGCGTACAACCTCCCACGGGCATCCTGCTTAAAGGCCCCCCAGGTACCGGAAAAACCACCATTGCGCGTGTATTGGCCAACGAGGCCAAATGCCACTTCTACGCCATTACGCCGGCCGACATCAACCAGATGTACGTGGGGGAAAGCGAAAAAAGGGTGCAGGAGCTATTCGCACGCGCACGCGCCAACCCGCCTGCCATCATCTTCATTGATGAGATAGATGCGCTGCTTCCCGTGCGTCAGGGCGGTGTGGCCATCCATTCCGATAAAGTGGTGAACCAGTTTCTGCAGGAGATGGATGGGTTAACGCCCAACAGCCGTGTCTTCATTATCGGCGCTACCAACCGCCCCGATATGCTCGACCCGGCCGTGCGGCGAGGTGGCCGCCTTTCGCGTGAGATCGAGATTCCTTTGCCGGACTTTGAGGCGCGCCGGCAACTGTTTGCCCTCTGCACCCGAAACGCCAATTTAGCGCCCGATGTGGATATTGACGAGCTGGCCAGGAAAACCGACGGCTATAGCGGGGCCGACATTCGCGCCCTTGTGAATGAGGCGGGGCTGTTGGCCCTCATACGAATCGCCGATCAGGGGCCGGATACGCCGCGCGCGCTCACCATGGCCGACTTCGAGGGTGCACTGGCCAATCTAGGTTGATAATGCGGGGAATCGGTGGAACATCCCGAAGGCCAAAGCTTGACTCGACGCTTAAGGATGTTGTATTCTACCCTCGCTAAGTTGAAACTAAAACCGAGTATATAAGGAAGCACCATTTGTTATGCAGGTAAAAGTCGAACATGCGACTCCGCGTACGGCTACGGTTGAGATCACCGTGGATGAGGAGCAGGTAAGCCGCACCTTCGAGAGCGTGTATAAAGAGTTTAATCGCTACGTCAACGTGCCGGGGTTTCGACCGGGAAAAGCGCCCCTCGCCCTTCTGGAACGTTATGTAGACCCAGAAAGGGTGCGACGGCGGGTTTTAGAGAAGCTTGTCGCCGAAACCGGCTCCAAGGCGCTGGAGCAGGAGTCGCTGGAGGTAATGAGCGGCTACAACCCCGAAATTGATGCCCCCGACATCGAGAACAACAAACCCTATACCTATAAGTTGATCGTGCCGCTGGAGCCGGAGGTCTCTCTAGGTGCTTATACCGGCCTGACCGTGGAGAAGCCAAAGCGGGTGGTAACCGACGAGCTGGTGGAGCAAGAGATCGAGCGGCGTCGCAAGCCTTATGAGCGCCTCGAAAGGGTAACCGATAGGGGGGTAGAGCCTGGAGACGTGTTGAGCGTAGAGATGCGCGTTCAAGAGGAGGGCGCGGAGGAGGATAAGGGGCCTGCACGGCGTCGTCTTATCTTTCTTGGGAATAATATCCCCGGTTTTGATGAGGCCTTGCTGGGCATGAAGATCGGTGAGGAGCGCACCTTTACTCTGCCCTATCCCGATGACTACCCCGACGAGACCAAACGTGGAAAGCAGGCCACCTATACCGTAAAGCTAATCGGAATCAACGTGCGCAAACTGCCTGAGGTCAACGATGCCTTCGCCAAAGAGCTGGGCTATGAGAATGTTGAGACCATGCGCCGCCGCGTGCGAGAGGAGCTGGAAGATTACTTTGAACGACTGGGTAATGAGCTTGCCGAACAGCGGCTTATCGCCGAGATCGTGAAGAACTCTACGGTGAACTTCTCGGAAATCCTGGTGAAGGAGGAGATGGAATCTCGCCTCGAATCGCTGGCACGTGAGCTGCAACAGCGTAACCTGACGTATGAGCAGTATCTGGCGGCCATCGGCAAAACGGCCGAGGAGCATCAGAGGGCGCTTGCAGAACAGTCGGCCTATCGCATTGCGGCCTTCCTTGTGCTGCGTGCCATCGCCACCCAAGAGGGGCTGCAGGTTGACCAGGAGGATATTGATGCAGCCTTCGACGATATGTTAGAAAAAGGTCAAATTACGGAAGAACAGTATGGGGAGTTTCGGCAAAACCCGCGGAAGCGATTGGAACTGGCCGACGCGCTGGTGCGACAGCGCCTCCATGACTTTCTGTTTGCCAACAACACGATTCGAGAGGTAGAGGTATCCGACCTGCCCCAAGAAGAGACAGAGGAGGAGATCGCCACTGCAGAGGGGGGTGAATAAATAATGGAACGGAAAATAGAGACACCGCAGAACGTGATTCCCATGGTGGTCGAGCAGAGCGCCCGAGGAGAGCGTGCTTACGATCTCTATTCGCGCCTGCTTCGCGATCGCATCGTGTTTGTGGGGGAGCCGATAAGCGACCACCTTGCCAACCTTGTTATCGCCGAACTGCTTTTCCTAGAGCGTGAAGACCCCGACGCCGACATCGAGCTGTACATCAACAGCCCCGGTGGCAGCGTCTCGGCAGGGCTGGCCATGTACGACATCATGCAGATGCTTAAATGCGATGTGGCCACCATCTGTGTTGGCATGGCGGCCTCGATGGCAGCGGTTCTGTTGGCCGGTGGCACCGCCGGCAAGCGCTATGCGCTTCCAAACTCCCGAATTATGATTCACTCGGTGGCCGGTGGCTATGAAGGCCCCGTTCAAGATGCCGAAATTCGCCTGCGGGAGATGATACGCATGCAAGACGTGCTTACCGAGATACTTGCTCGGCATACCCATCAGCCGACCGATAAGGTGCGGCGCGACATGGACCGCGACTACTTTATGTCGCCTCAAGAGGCGCTGGAATACGGTTTGATAGACAAGATTGTGGATAAGAACGAACGCTAGAAAACGGAACCCTTCCGTTTCAAGGAGAGAGCTTTGTCGAGAGTTTTTGAGAGGTCTGAAAACCGCTGCGTGCTGTGCGGCAAAACGCGAGAGCAGGTGGGCAAGCTGATAGCCGGCATGTACGGCGCCGTCTGTTTTCAGTGCGTAGAACGTTGCAACGAGATCATTGCCCGTGAGGGTCAGGAAGCCACTCCGGGCGTGGGGCCGGCTTGGGGTTCCATCCCCAAACCGAAAGAGATTTACCGCATACTCAGCCAGTACGTGGTGGGGCAGGAGCGCGCCAAGCGGGTGCTCTCGGTAGCGGTCTATAACCACTACAAGCGCATCAACGCCCCAAGCAACGATGTGGAGTTGCAAAAGTCCAATATCCTTCTTATTGGGCCAACCGGTTCCGGTAAAACCCTGCTTGCACAGACTCTCGCCCGCATTCTCAACGTTCCCTTTGCCATCGCCGACGCCACTACCCTTACCGAGGCCGGTTATGTGGGCGAGGATGTGGAAAACATTCTGCTGAAGTTGCTTCAGGCTGCCGAAAACATGAACCCCAGTGGCGGGCTTGAACAGACCATTCGCAACGCCCAGCGGGGCATTATCTATATTGATGAAATAGACAAGATCAGCCGTAAAAGCGAAAACCCCTCCATTACCCGCGACGTAAGCGGAGAGGGGGTGCAGCAGGCCCTGCTAAAAATTCTGGAGGGCACCATCGCCAACGTTCCCCCTCAAGGGGGCCGCAAACATCCCCAGCAAGAGTACGTTCAGGTAGATACCACCAATATTCTTTTTATTTGTGGAGGCGCTTTCGAGGGCCTCACCGACATCATCTCGCGTCGTATTAACAATCGCACCATGGGCATTCGCGCCAACATCGGCGATAAGCAAGACCGGGTCTCGCAAAAGGGCAATCTCTACCAGCATGTAATGCCTGATGACCTTCTCAAATACGGCCTCATTCCCGAATTTGTGGGGCGCCTGCCGGTGGTTGCGACTCTCGACCCGTTGGATGAAGAGGCTCTCATGCGCATTCTGGTAGAGCCGAAGAACGCTTTGGTAAAACAGTATGCGCGTTTCTTCGAGTATGAAGGGGTAGAGTTGGTGTTTACCGAAGCCGCGCTGCGTGCCATCGCCCGTGAAGCCATTCAACGTAGCACCGGTGCCCGTGCCCTACGCACCATTATCGAAGAGGTTATGCTGAACGTGATGTACGAGTTGCCATCGCAATCCAACGTGAAAAAGTGCGTGGTGGATGAGGAAACGGTGCTAAAACGCATTGACCCTACCCTCATCACCGACAGTACGGAAGATGCCATGCGCCAGGCCTCCTGAATCTGGCAAGGGGAAGGGCATCGGCCTTAGTGTGGCTTTGCAAAGTCGGCTGCCGTCACAGGGTTGAAGATAATGTCAAAACCTTCTTGGTGTTGTATGCGCACGCCCTTCCCTAGCCCGAAACGGTCGCTGACATATTCTTAATGCCTGTAGTCCCATCAGAAACCAATCGGTTCCCAACAAGGCTCGTGCAGCCGTCCGTCGGGTGAGCTTGGGTTTGGGCAGAGGTTGACAGGCTGCAAGGCTAAAGGTAAGCTCCTCTAACTTCCAGTAGAGTTGGGAAACAATGCTACGAACTGTGCGTTTCATGGCAAGATACCTTCCTAAGTATTAGGTTGGTATAAGAAGAGATAAGGGCTGATCCTCTCGTCATGTAAAGATTAGGGCCAATTGCTTAAATCATGAGACCATACGGTACCTTAAGCGTTTGTACTTGATTATTCAACCGCAGCACAATCTAGCGTTTTGTTACCTGGTAGGGTTCTGGATGAACTTGCACTATGCTTTTGAAATCGTTGTGTTCCTCGCAGAAAGTAGTGATGGGGCGAATACCCTCTTTTGCTATCCGCGTGCTAAACCACATGCTTTTCGGCATGGAGTGGGCGCCCTCAAAGATAAAAGGCCACTAATAGATGGAAGCAAATTGTTTTTGTTCCTGGGGCGAAATGTTGGTGTCAAGCCAAAAGTTAGGGCAGTCAAAGATATGACGGTCTTTAACGTAGCAGGTTGAAGATGCACACACTCTGATGAGCCTTCGCCCGTGCCGGGGCAAATACCACCCACAATATGCCTGCCAATAACGCGATTATCCCTACCACCACTAATAACTCCACTAACGTGAAACCCCGTCTACACATCTTTCACCTTACTTCCCTACAATAGCCCGAAATGTAGCATCACAACGCTTTACAGCCTTCAGGCTATACACACGCAACGGCATCATCTGCCGGATGAGTACGCACAGAGTCTGTAAGTGCCGAGGAGGAGGAAGCCGATCCTTATGCGTCCTAACGGCGAATGGAGGGGGTTGATGCCTGGCCGTGTGCCGTTCTCACGACCTCGATCTCCTCGAAGGTGCAGAGCAGAAGGTCGCCGGGGATGGTATGTTTGAGGGCGGCCATGGCCATGCCCATCTCTAAACCGAGCGGGAGATTTTGCTGAAGATAGCCGAAGATAACTCCGGCATCGAAAGCGTCACCGGCGCCCACTCGGTCTACCACATGGGCAATGGGGTAGGGGGCGGCGAAATGCTCACCGGAAGGGCTAAAGGCATAGGCTCCCTCGCCTCCACAGGTCACCACCACGTTCACGACGCCGTAGCGGGTGTGAAGAGCGCGCGCCATTTGCGCCTTCTCCTCTGCCATCGCAAACAGCAGTTGTGCCTCCTCATGAGGTACAATAAGCAGGTCAACTTGAGGAAGCAGCGGCTCGATGGTGGCACGCGCGGCCTCTACAGACCAAAGACGGGCGCGGTAATTTGTGTCGAGACTGACCCGTGTGCCCACCTTTTTGGCCACCTCGATGGCGTAGCGAACGGCCGCGGCACATCGGGGGCTGAGAGCCGGGGTGATGCCGGTAACATGCAGTAGGCGTGACCGGGCGATGCGCTCCTCTTCCACATCCTCCGGCCCTAGGGCGCTGGCTGCGGAAGAGGCTCTATCGTAGTAGACCTCTGTGGCGCGGGGCGACACACCAAAATCTAGGAAATAGAGACCTGCGCGCGCCTTGGGGGACGAATCCCAAATAACGCCGGAAGTGTCTACACCCCAACGGCGAATCTCGTTTTCAATGCGACGGCCTAAAGGGGTGTTGGGAAGGCGTGACCACCAACAGGCTCGCATGCCAAGACGGCAGAGGGCCACGGCCACATTCGATTCGGCACCGCCGATTCGCACCTCCAACGAGGTGGCCTCCTCAAGCCGTGCATAGTGCGGCGGGCTAAGCCGCAGCATCGTCTCCCCAAAGGTACTAACATCCCATCTCGCTTCGGAACGCATCATCAAACTCTTCCTCTTTTGAAATTAGGTGCATATTTAGCATACCTGGAACAAAAGCGAACCTGCTTGCAATCTAATGGAGATGCAGGGTACAATAAAGAACAGTGCGCTAGAAGGAAGTAGAAGATTTTTCATCTTCATGCTTAACCGGTTAAGTGAATACGCTAACTGTCCGTTTGCGTATGAAGCAATGAGCTTCAGCCCGTTTGAGACATCCGTCCAGAATGACATAAGCGAAAGTCTCTTTCACGCTCCTGTTCCTAGCTGTTTTTCGAGGTAATTAGAATGACCATCTTTGTGTGTGAAGACAAAGAGCAGTTGGCGCAGCGCGCCGCCGATCTCTTTCTCCAAATAGCCCATCGCTCCATCGAGGAACGTGGGCGCTTTGTGGCCGCCCTCTCCGGCGGCTCAACACCGGAAAGAACCTACACGCTGTTGGCACAGCCGGAGCGCGCTGCCCAGTTGGATTGGAATAAAGTCTACCTCTTTTTTGGAGACGAGCGCTTTGTGCCGCATGATGACCCGCGGAGTAACTATCACATGGTAAAACAGGCCATGCTCGATGCCCTGCCGCTGCCTACCGGGCACGTTTTGGCGGTGCGCACCGATCTGCCCACCGCAGAAGCTGCCGCCGAGCATTACGAACAGTTGCTGCTGGCCTTCTTTGCCCTGCCCGACCGCAAGACACTGCCTCGTTTTGACCTGGTGTTTCTAGGCCTTGGCGACGATTGCCATACGGCCTCTCTCTTTCCGGGCGCCGCCGCCCTTGCGGAGAGGGAGCGTCTGGTGGTGGCCACACCCCCAGGTACGCTACCACCGCCCGTTGAACGCATTACCTTTACCTTCCCGCTCATTAATGCTGCAAGGCAGGTGGTGTTTTTGGTGGCCGGTGGCAATAAGGCAAAAACATTGCACAGCGTGCTGGTAGAACGACCGCCCATCTGGCTTTGCCCTGCCGTGGGTATTCGCCCCGCCGATGGGGAACTGCTCTGGCTGGTGGATAAGGAGGCTGCCAGCCTCTTGCCGCCCGAAAGGCTTAACCCCTAAGTGTGAACGCCTTGATTTGTGTTAGTAGCCTTGTAGAACAGTTTCGTGTGTAGGGGTTGGCTTTGCGCCTACCCCTACAGCCTATCCTCTAGCGTACTAAACTGTCAACAGTGGGCAACTCTCTGAAACAGAGCGCCTCACCTTGCGGTACAATATCTTTAGCGTCGAGATGCCGTCTTAAGCACCCTTAGCCTCGTTTTGATGGTGGGTGGGAGAGCCTAACACAAAAAGCAGGCAAACCGCTTAGCGGTGTCTGTCATTGTTGAGAGGAGCGCGCATGAAAGCCCAGATACTCGGAATGCGTCCTGGAGAACCTTGTGTGTTGGATGAGGAAGGGCGACGGGTTGGATTGATCTTACGAATCGTGCCGGAGACCCCCGAAGAGGTTGCCGAGCTGAAACGGTTTTGCCGTCTCACCGAGGCGTTTACGTTTGTGATTGACGAGGAGTATCGGCTCAATCAAAGCCAATGCACGCCGGTGTACGGTGAGCGCAGCTTCGCACTGGTCTCCACGCACGGGTTGGAAGAGCTTGTTTAACCCTTTTCAACCCTCTCGAATATAAAGTAGAGCCACATTAAAATCGAATAGAACGAAGGAGTAAGAATGCGTAGAGGAGTGATCGCCGGCAACTGGAAGATGCACTGCACCTTGGAGGAGACTCGCCGCCTGCTAGAGGAGTTACTGCACCGTCTGGAAAGTCAGCCACCTTGTGAGGTGGTCGTCTGCCCACCATTCACGGCTTTAAGCACGGCGGCAGCATTGTTGCGCAATACCCCCGTTAAACTTGGCGCTCAAGACCTGTTTTGGAAGGAGAAGGGGGCCTATACCGGCCAGATCGCCCCAGGTATGCTCGTGGACGTAGGGTGCGAGTATGTCATTGTAGGCCATTCCGAACGCCGTGGGCGCTTCGGTGTGCCGGAGCCGGATTTCGATGCAACGATTCTCGCCTATTTTGGGGAGAGCGATGCCACCGTGAACAGAAAGCTACGGGCGGCTCTCGCCGCCGGCCTCACTCCCATCTGCTGTGTTGGCGAGACGTTGGCCGAACGCCAGGCCGGCCAAACCGACGCGGTGATAAGAACCCAAACGCGCGCGGCTTTGGAGGGAATCGGCGAATTGGAGGTGCAGAAGATCGTCTTTGCCTATGAACCGGTTTGGGCGATCGGCACGGGCGAGGTATGCGCCGCCGCCGAGGCCAACCGCGTGTGTGGGCTTATTCGCACCGCCGTGTGCGAGGTAGCCGGAGCCAACGCCGCAGCTGCCGTGCGCGTGCAGTATGGCGGCAGCGTGAAACCGGAGAACGCCGCCGACCTTCTCGCGCAACAGGAGATAGATGGCGCCCTGGTGGGAGGGGCCAGCTTAAAAGCGGCCGATTTCTTGGCTATCCTGCACGCTTACCCTGCATCCTAGCTTGCTCGCAATCGAAGCCTGTTAAGCGGAGCGGCGTTCCGCTTGTCTCAACGGCCATTTCCCGTGCAGTCCATAGCAAACGTTTGGTAGCAGGAGAAAACAGTCCTTTTATAAAAATATTAGCAGTGCAAAACTTTCGTGTAGGAGCATCATGCCGATGAAGGTTCAGAAAGCTCTCTTGCTGCTACCCCTTGCCGTAGCCCTCTCCCTTCCGTTACCATCGCTTGCCGCACACAGAGCGCGTGCCGAATCGCCTTTTGGAGAACGGCAGAAAATCCTCTTCGATGCCGATTGGCGTTTCTTCCGCGAGCCAACACCGCATTTAGAGCAAACCGTTCCTATTACCGATTGGGTCTACCTCCCTATAGAGGAGGGGGCCGGCGACGCGCAGGTGCTTGCCGACCCTCATCTAGATACCTCGACGGGCGGCTGGAAACCGGTAAAAACCGGCACCGATGTGTTCGAGGGAAGGGTGGGCTTTGCCTGGTTTCGCACCACGCTGCCCTCCATCGCCCCGCCGCCTAAAGGTTATTCCCTCTACCTTCTCTTTGAAAACGTGGATGATAACGGTACGGTGTACCTAAACGGCAAAAAGTTGTACTACCATGAGGGCTATGGGGAGCCTTTTGTCGTTCCGCTGGCCGAAGCGTGGCGCCCAAACGGCCCGAATCTGTTGGCCGTGCAGGTGGATAACGTGGGGGGCGGCCCAGGCGGTATTTTGGGCGATGTGCTTTTGGGCTATGCCAAAGGCGCCGAAATAGGTAGCGGAGCCTCACAGCCCAATTTTAACGATAGCTCCTGGCGCATCGTGCATTTGCCCCACGATTACGTGATCGAGGGGCGCTTCGACCCGAAAGCGAGCGTCTCTCACGGTTTTCTGCCTACGCCGCCGGCATGGTATCGCAAAACCTTCTATCTGCCGGCATCGGATAGAGGCAAAAGCCTCTGGCTCTATTTCGAAGGTGTCTTTCGAGATAGCGATGTCTGGCTTAACGGTAAATTTCTCGGGAACCATCCTAGTGGCTACACAAGCTTCTTCTACAATATCTCTAAAGCCGCCAACTTCGGTGGCAAAAACGTGCTGGCCGTACATGTAGACCCCGGTAACTACGAGGGATGGTGGTATGAAGGAGGTGGAATCTACCGCCATGTGTGGCTCATCGTTGCAAACCCCGTGCATATTGCGCAGTGGACGACCTTTGTGAACCCGCAGGTGGTTGGGGACGACGTGGAGCACCCCGACATGGCGCAGGTGAATGTGCACACCACCGTGGAGAACGACACCGACGCCGAGGCCGCGTGCCGCCTGCAGTTTCGTGTGCTCGATGCGGAGAACCGCCTTGTTGCCCAAACGGCGAGCACGGCGAGCGTTCCTCCGAACGGCACGCAAAAAGTGGCCGTTCTACTGCCTCTCCATGCACCGCATCTTTGGTCTCTAGAAAGCCCTTACCTCTATAAGCTGCAGATAAGCGTTTTGCGAGATGGGCGCATCGTGGATGGGAACGAGACCCATTTCGGCGTGCGCACCATTCGGTTTGACCCCGACAAAGGCTTTTTCTTGAATGGCAAGCATGTAGAGATACAGGGCACCTGCAACCATCAAGATTTTGCGGGCGTGGGCATCGGCATGCCCGACTCGTTGCTGGAGTGGCGCATTCGCAAACTGAAAGAGATGGGCAGCAACGCCTACCGCTGCTCTCACAACCCGCCTGCGCCGGAACTGCTTGATGCCTGTGATAGACTGGGCATGTTGGTAATGGATGAGAACCGGCACCTCGGCGACGTCTACACACCAAAGACACCACCGAACGCACCCTACCCCGATCTCTCCGATCTCGCCTCAATGGTGCGTCGCGATCGCAACCATCCCTGCATTATCCTCTGGTCGCTCTGTAACGAAGAGGGGATTCAGGGCACACCGGCGGGAGAGCGCATGGGCGCGGCGATGAAGAAGGTCGTTGAAGCCCTCGACCCCACCCGCCCCGTCACCGCGGCGATGAACGGAGGATGGGGATATGGCCTCTCGCATGTGCTGGATGTGCAGGGCATCAACTACTCGTATGGGGTGTACGACTCTTTTCACGAGTCGCATCCCGATTTCCCCATCATCGGCAGCGAGA
>Ga0209061_1002401_pt1 | contig 23984 bp, 19 predicted proteins | sample Coa_R1_10_FD_187157 | JGI IMG/M metagenome (GOLD analysis project Ga0209061, IMG submission 187157) | Surface soil microbial communities from Centralia Pennsylvania, which are recovering from an underground coalmine fire - Coalmine... | ecosystem: Environmental > Terrestrial > Soil >...
ATGGGCCATAATCGGTCACGTTCTTACTTTTTCCCTGTAGCTCATGTTGGAGATTAACCGAAGCGCCCGCTGATATAGTCCTCCGTCTCTTTGCGCTTGGGCCGTTCAAAAAGCTCGACTGTGGGAGCGTACTCAATCAACCTTCCATTCAAGAAGAAGCCGGTATACTGCGAGACGCGTGCGGCCTGTTGCATATTATGCGTAACAATCACGATGGTATAATCTTTGATCAATTCCGTGATCAGCTCTTCAATTTTGAGGGTGGCAATTGGGTCCAGAGCGGAACAAGGCTCATCCATCAACAAAACATCTGGTTGAACTGCGAGCGCGCGGGCAATGCACAGACGCTGCTGCTGGCCTCCGGAAAGGCCGAGAGCTGACTGCTTCAGGCGGTCCTTGACCTCATCCCAGAGGGCTGCTCCGATCAAGCTTCTCTCAACCTGCTCTTCGATTTCTCTGCGTGGTCTTCCCTGTATCTGCAAGCCGTAGGCGATATTGTCAAAGATGGATTTCGGGAAAGGGTTGGGACGCTGAAAGACCATTCCGACTCGCTGACGCAGAGCAACAACGTCAGTAGTCGCATCATAGATGTTAAAATCATCCATGATGGCCTCACCCTCGATGCGCGTCCTGGGAATCAGGTCATTCATGCGGTTCAACGTTCGTAGAAAGGTCGATTTGCCGCAGCCGGACGGGCCGATGAGCGCTGTTACCTGGCGCTCGCGAATAGGAATTGTCACATCAAAAAGCGCCAGCTTGGGACCATAGAAAAAGTTCACATTTCTTACATCTATTTTCACTGGGGCGCTTTGATTGATCTTCTGACTGGCATCTAGCTCGCGTATCTGACTAACGAACCCGGCAACAGGATCACCTGTCCCCGCCTGGGACCAGTCACCCTGGGCAGGCCCTTCAAGCGGCGGCTGCGAGGGCCGGTTAAGGCGTGTGTCCATATAATCTCCTTCTGTATCCTTGCAGTGAGCATCCTGAGCACTTTTCTCAGCGGAGAAAAAACCACCAGGACACCTCCTCCATTCTCCCTGGCAATATCTTATACAAGTGGATACTCTTTGTGCAACGGGATGGCTGTATCAACAATCAAACGATCTGCCAGGACAACCAGCCGGATATAGCGCCCGGCCAGAGCCTTGCTGATAAAATACGGACGACCTTCATATGAGATATGCCCACTGCGCGCGACTTTCCGCGAGAAGATACTCGCGTTTTCAGGTAGTTGCGCCGGGCCATTCCCTGTCGTTTCAAATGAAGTGGTCATCGTGAGCATTCTCCTTCGTTTTGATTCCTTCATAGAAGATAGCATGGTGCGAGTAGCCGGTAACACGCTATCTACGCACTCTTATGCGGCTGTCAGTCTTCGTTGAATCACGCGCCCAATTGAGCGAGCAGCAATATTGATTAGCAACAGAAGCAGGATTAAAATCGCAGCGATCCCCGCAGCTACCAGCGTTTCCTGGGCTGAGGTTAAGCTGGTTGTGCCTGCTCCCGCTCCTTTGAGATAGTACAAACGAGTTGTCAAAGTGTCGCTGGCAATGGTAGGATCGAGTGTGAAGACATTGGCTGGATTGAACAGACCCATCGTAAAGAGCAGGGCAGCAGCCTCACCAATGATCTTGCCAGCCGTCAGAATCAGGCCAGTCACGATTCCCGGTAGGGCCGAGGGCAATACTACTGTGCGGATCGTTCTCCATTTGGTTGCTCCTAACGCCAGGCTGCCTTCGCGCAACTCTCGCGGCACAGTACCCAGCGCGTCTTCATACAGGCGTAGCCCGATGGGGAAATTGAGACAGAGCAGTGTCAATGCTCCCGCGAGTCGGCTGAAACTCAGATGCAGATCCGAGCTAAACACCAGAAAGCCAAACATGCCCAGCACAATCGAAGGTACCCCGGCCAGGGTTTCGGCAGCAAAGTGAATGGCGGTCGTCAAAAGACCCTGGCGGGCATACTCAACCAGATAAATGGCTGCGCCTAGTGAGATAGGGAACAGGAAGAGTTCGGTCAAAATCAGAATGTAAAAGGTATTGAACAGTTCTGGAGCAATGCCTGCATCGCTCGTCCCGTAAAAAGAAGGATTGAGCAGTGCAGGTAATCCTGTCCAGACCAGGTTGAGAACGATGGCGACAAAGATCACGGTTACTAGCACTGTGATCAGCCAGAGCACGCTGAGCGCGACAGCATTTCCTCGCTTCAGGCGACTGACCAGCCGGACTTGCCGCCTCCACCGCAGCTGCGCCTCTTCTGATGAAAATGCCGTTGAAGGGGCTGATTGTGCATTCATCAATAGGCACTCCTATTTGCCAGATAACGACTGATACAGATAAAGATGAATGAGATCACCAGCAAGACAAAAGCCAGCGTCCAGTACGCATCCTGAGAGACGCCCGATGTTTCAAGAAAGTCTTCGGCAATCTTGGCGGTGATATTAACATTTGGCTGGAAGAATACGCTCAGCGAGAAGAGATTCTTTGGTAGACTACTCCCTCCTAGCACCATCTCGACCGCCAGTGTCTCGCCGATAGCGCGAGCCATACCGAGCACGACCGCTGTTCCCAGGCCGGTTGAGGCCGCGGGAATAATCGCCTTGCGCATCATCTGCCATCGTGTTGAGCCAAGCGCCAGGCTAGCCTCACGGACTTCATTCGGGACCGCGCGAAACGCGTCAATTGAGATACTCAGCGTCGTAGGTAAAATCATGATCACTAACACCAGAATAGCCGCCCCCCAGCCATAGCCAGCGGTTGCCGGTAGAATACCCCAGGAAGCGGCAAACGGCGTGACCAGCCGCCCTAAAAGTGGCACCAGGACAGTCAGGCCCAGGAAACCTATCACCACTGATGGCACGCCGGTAAAAATTTCAATCAGAGGCTTCAGGAAGCTCGCGAGCCATCTGGGCGATATCTCGGTAAAAAAGATGGCTGTGCCGAACGCCAGAGGAATGACAATCAGCACAGAAACCACGGTGATCACGATCGAACCCAGGATCAGACCGAACGCACCAAAGCTCGGAATTCCATTGCCCGTTGGATCGTTCTCCCCGGTGGGGTCCCAGTTATCAACGGTGAAAAACGTCTTGAAGTTTGCGCCCCCGTGCTCGAAAAAGACGTTGAAAGCTTTCGAACTGATGAATCCGATCACAGCCAGAATGATCACAATCAACAACATGGCACAGAGGAAGACGCCTGTGCGCGCGATCTGGTCAAACAGACGCGCTCGCTGGCTATATTGCACCGCTCACTCCTTCCTAAATCATGTAATCCCGCGTGAATGCACCACGCCACCTGCGCCCTTTTCAAACAGAGAAAAGAGGACTGCATTCATTCATTGTGCTACCGAATGAACACAATCCTCTCGCTTACCGAATTAATGACCCTGGTGGGCTTGAACTGCCGCGGGCTGCATCTGTTGCAAGACCACGAAATCCTGGCTGGCTGCTGCTGCTTTGCCGTCGCTGCTCGCCATGTAGTCGATCAGCGCCTGCGCAAGCTGGCTGGGCTGCCCTTTTGTGTACATGTGCTCGATGTTCCAGAATTTGTAGGTGTTGCTTTCGACGTTGGCAGCGGTTGGAGCATTCCCATCAATCGAAAGGATCGTCACACCGCTATTCTTCTTCGCCGGGCCGGTCGCGGCGTAGCCAATCGCGCCAGCAGTCTGGCTGACTTCAGTGACCACCGTTCCTGTGCTATCCGAGATCAGGCTGGATGGGCCGGTGACCTTCTCTGGCCCTTTATTAATGTATGTCTGGAATGTCGCGCGCGTACCAGAACTGGCGGGGCGGCTGACCACTACGATTGGCAGATTGGGACCGCCAACCTGGTCCCAATTCTTGTACGTTCCCGCATAAATGCCCTGGATCTGCGCAGTCGTCAGGTTCGTTATTCCTACTTTCGAGTTTACGATCATGCCAAAGATTACTACGGCTACCTGGTGATCTACCAGGTCCGACTGGCTCGACGAAGCGAAGATATCAGAGTCACCAATCCCCACGCTTCCAGACTCAACATCAGCAAGACCGGTCTTACTTCCGCCCAGGTTGACAGTAATATGGGCGGCAGGACAGCGTTTTTCGTAGTCTGCGGCAACAACCTTCACCAGCGGAGCCAGAGCGGTTGAGCCATCCGCTACCAAACTGCCAGCGATGCAGTTATACGCACCTGGGGTACCTAGAGTGCTTGCTGTTGTGGTGGTCGGAGTCCCACTGCCAGTGGTGCTACTACCACAGGCTGAAATAAAAAGAGTAATTGCTGCCGCTAATCCCACCAGTAGCCCAGAGCGCCATTGTTTTTTCAGCATAAAACCTCCTGCTTGCCTTTCCTTAACAGAGCTTGATAGTCACTGCGATATTTGACGGCTTCTAATCATTCCTGGCCGTCGCATTCATAAAATAGCATTCACGAGTTAACTCATCTTTATGGATAGGTTAAGCATTGTTAACACACCGTTAAAAATTATTCGTAAGGATAGGTCTCTCTGTTAAGGGCGCATAAATGATATTTCAAGAAGACAGCAGCAGAGGATTCCTCACTCTTGAAAAGAGTCAATACGAACATTTAGCAGCTATTTCTTCATTCGATACTATTTTACTTTTTGCACGGATAGGCTCTTCCCCTCGTACTATACTATCTCTAAGAAGGGTGAATGGTTCCAGGAAAAGCACAGCAGAAGAAGGACATCTAATCATCATAAGTAGCACAGTATGTGGAATGCTCTTCACATATTTTGTGCAAATTTTGGTAAAGCTTCACTTTTTGAAAACAGTATATGCTTCTCGCATATCTCCAAAAAGAGACCTCTTGCTTTCCTTTCTCCGAGTAACCGGCTTCTCCCTGGTAGAAGAGAGGAAGGAGAGGATCTTTTCGGGAAGTATGCGTGAGAGAAAGCTAGCTGGAAAGGAATGGGAGATGTCGAAGAATACGTCCTGGGACTCTCAGGGAAGCAGGCCAGAACTCAAGCCAGCCACTTCGCCGGAGCAGAGGCGAGCCGCGGTCGCACAGCGTATGGGAGAGAAACCTCCGCAAGTGACGCGGGGAGTGTATTACTCAGCGCCGCAGCGGAGCACGCACGCGCCGGGATGGCGCACCAGAAGGTACCTGAAACGCAAATATCTGCGTAGGAGCAATTTGCAGGTGGCAGCGATGGAGCACCTCAGCACGCAACTGACCCTCTTGCCAATGGCCCTGATTGCCCTGGTCATCGTTCTGCTGATGAGCGGGGTTCTGGTGGGAGCAGTGGCGCTGATGAACGCCACTCAGCAACGGTACGGAGCGGATGTGGTGACCTTAGCAGATATCTTACCGGGCGATAGCCTGAAACTATACGATCGGCACGGCACGCTTTTTTACCAGATGACCAATGAGGGACTGCAAACGAGCGTACCACTTTCGCAGATCTCGCGCAATCTGATCAACGCAGAAGTCGCGATTGAAGATCAGAATTTCTGGAAAAACGCTGGATTTGATATTACCGGAATTGTGCGCGCGGCTATTGCTGATCTGGCTCATGGGCATGTTGTTGCAGGCGGCAGCACCATTACTCAGCAGCTGATCAAGAATACCCTGGTAGGCAACCAGGATACCATTATGCGGAAATTGCAGGAAATCATTCTGGCTCCCGATATCACGCGACATTATACCAAGCAGCAGATTCTGACGATGTATCTCAACACTGTTTACTATGGCGAGCAAGCTTATGGAGCTGACGCGGCTGCCTTTCAGTACTTCGATTTGAAGGATACGCCGACCAGGAGCGCCGCCTCGCAGCTGGATCTTGCTCAGGCCGCCATGCTAGCCGGATTGCCTCAATCACCCATTGCCCATGATCCATACCTCTTTCCTCAGAATGCTCTGACCCGCATGAAGGAGGTTCTGAAACAGATGATGGTCCAGGGCTATATTACCAATGTGCAGGAGAACCAGGCTATTGCCGAGGCCAGCAAGCCTGGCTTTCTGCATCATGGAGTGATCCACCAGCACCCTTCCGTGCTCCATTTCGCTAACTATACGCTGAGAGAACTGGCGCGTGATCTTCATGTCAAGGTCAGCGATCTGGCGCGCGCAGGGCTGGTGGTGAAAACCACGCTGGATCTGCCGTTGCAGAAAAAAATCCTCAAGGTTGCGCAGGAGCAGATCGCGGTAATGAAAGGGCCGCACCATCTCTCGGACGCCGCAGAAGTGGTGATCAATTATCATACCGGCGGCATTCGCGTGCTGTTAGGGAATGTGCATCCAGACGATCCCCACGACGGCCAGTTCGATGTCGCCTCAGAGGGATTGCGCCAGCCAGGTTCCTCATTTAAGCCGTTTGTCTATGCCACTGCCTTTGCAGAAGGACTGAGTCCCGGTATGCCCATTCTGGATGAGCCGTTTGCCGTCCATCTGTGTTGCGGCCTGCCGCCCTACGAGCCGCATAACTATGACATGAGCTATCACGGCTTGATCAGCTGGCGCCAGGCTTTGCAGAACTCCTTTAACATTCCAGCGGTCAAACTCCTAACCAGAGTAGGCGTTCAACCTGCTCTTCACACCGCTTTACGCATGGGAATCACGGCCTACAATGGCACGCCTAACTATACGATGGTCTTAGGTTCGCTCGGAGTGCATCTGCTCGACGAGACCTCTGCCTATGGGGCGTTCGGCGATGGGGGAATCCATGTGCCAGCCCATGCCATTCACGTGGTGAGGAATACGCAGGGAAAGGTCATTTATCGCCCTGATACACGTGGCACCCCTGTCATCAGTCCGCAGGTCGCCTATCTGATGACCAATGTCCTGAGCGATAACGCTGCGCGCGCGCTTGAATTTGGCAAATGTAGCGCGCTCTACCTATATAGCACGACGCAAGCGCAGTGCTACGCGGGCGACCCCGGCGTAGTTCGCCCGGCAGCGGTCAAGACAGGGACCTCGCAGAACTTCATGGACAACTGGACGGTGGGATATACCACCGATTTCGTCGTAGGCGTCTGGGCGGGCAACGATGATAATTCGCCGATGGTCAACGTAGAAGGCGTAGACGGTGCCGGGCCAATCTGGCACCAGAGTATGTTGCTGGCCGAACAAGGACATCCTGTGAGAGATTTCTCGGTTCCGAGCGGCGTGGTGCGCAAAACTGTGCAGTATCCTGGCCTTAAAACGACTGATTGGTATATTGACGGGTTGCCGGAGAACTATACCCGGTGGTTCATCTAGAAGCCAAACAGCTCAAGGTCGAACGCTTACGTTTCCCTGATCTCCTGGCTTCGCTGGAAACAGGACGAGACGTCGATTGGTCTCTAGTCGGTCATGTCTTCACAAGATGATACTCTCGCAGATCGTGGCAGAGTGACTTATTCCGATGAGAAGAAGAGGAGCCAATCAAGCGCGGGACTGTGCTTGATTGGCTCCTCTTCTTCTCATCGGAATAAACGGTATCTATAAAGGCAAATCGAACGAGAACATAGTCCCTTGCTCCTCAGACAACTTTTCCAGGCAAAGTGTTCCACCGTGTGCCTCGATGATTGATCTGGTAATGAACAGCCCCAGACCGGCTCCATCTTGCGGCATCGCTGCTTGCAGGCGCGAAAATGGGTGCAAGATCTGGTCGATTTGCGATTGAGGAATACTCGCTCCGGCATGATGTATGCTGACCTGCACCGCTCCCTCCGCCTGGCAAGCTTTGATGACAATGGTTGTTTCGTCATCAGAGTACTTGACAGCGTTATCGATGAGGTTGCCTAGAGCCTGCTGTAAACGATCTCTGTCCCAGTTTCCTACCAGGGGTTCAGCTGGTATATCGACCCTAAACGTGTGGAATGGAGCGGCGGGTTGGGCCTGCTCGATAACCTCCCTGATGACTTCTGTGATATCGCAGTCCTGACATTTCAAGGCAAATTGCCCTGTAGAGAGACGTGACACATCCAGCAGGTCCCTGGCCAACCGCGCCAGACGCCATGCTTGGCTAATGATAATCTGGCTTCCGCGCTCAATATTCTCGCGGCGCTGATTGGGGCGCGCAATAAGTTGCGCATAATTGATGATGGGGGTGAGCGGGCTTCTCAGCTCGTGGGCGACTATGGCGGCGAAGCGCTCTTTTTGAGCCAGCTCGGCCTTTAACTGCGCCGCCTCTTCTTCCAGCAGCAACCTGGCGGCGGTCAACTCATTCACCTGACTTTGCAGGTCGCGAATGACGTCTTCCCGCACATCCTTGTCTTGTAATTGCATTCCCTCGATTTCCCCGTCCTCTTCTTGCGATTTTCCTGGTGGAATAGTAATAACTATACCCTTCTCTCCAGGTATTTTTCCAACTTTGCGTGCAAGGATAGGAAGAACGGGTTGCTTATTTGCTTTTAGACTGGCAAAATGCATCAGTCTATAGAGGGTGGAGATAAAATACCCAGCTCGACCAGTTCTTCTTGAGCTGCTTCGCTCAATTGTGTAAGGTCCATGCTCGGATCTGCATGAGCAACCAGGTGGCGCAGCCGTTCGGCAATCGCCTGGCGTATGTAATGGTCCGAAGTTAGCAAGAGTTCTCCCACCGTGATCTCAATCTGGCGCCTCTGGATGGCCGCGAGCGTGGATTCAGTCATGGATCCTTTCCCTGGCTAATCGGCTGCCGCAGCTGCTTTGCTCTCGCTGGTTGTACTACTGCTCACCTTCTCTTTTGCGCTTTTTTCGTCGGACTTGGTCTCGCTCGCGTTCTCAGTTTTAGACACGCCTTCTTTGCCGCCGTTCTGGCCGTTGTTATGCTCGCCAGCAACGACTGCGCCGCTTCCATGGTCGGTCTTATAGAACCCAGACCCCTTAAAGACTATCCCAGCCGGAAAAAGGACGCGCCGAATAGCGCCATTACACTCAGGGCAAACCGTCAGGGGTTCGTCGGTCATTTTCTGCCAGACTTCAAATCGATGATCGCAACTCTTACATTGATATTCATACGTTGGCATAGAATCTCTCACCTCTACGTGATCTTGGCTTGGCTATAGACGTATCTGGCTGGAGAGAGCGCTGTGTACTCGCGCTCCTGCTCCTGGAAATAATCATAACGTGTTACAGCCGTGTTGTCAATCAAATGGAGAGACTGCTAGCACTCTCCGTAATTTTTTAGAGGTAGCATCTACCTCTTTTCTTAACTCACTGAATAGAACACACAGGCCCGGTGGTCCTATTCCGTCTTAGCTATATATTCTTTGACCTTCTCGGCGGCATCCCGCGTCATGCCATCCAGAGCGGCCAGTTCATCCAGGCTAGCGGCGCTGATAGCTTTAATTGAGCCAAAGTGCGCCATAAGCGCTTTCTTACGCTTAGGACCAATGCCTGGTATCTCGTCCAGCACCGACTTGAAGGTTTTCTCGGAGCGCAGTTTGCGATGGTAGGTAATGCTAAAGCGATGCGCCTCGTCGCGTATGCGCTGCAGCAGATAAAGACCCTGCGAGTTACGCGGCAAGAGCAGCGGTTCGCTCGCGCCGGGAATATAGATCTCCTCGGCAGTATCCAGCTTTGTGTGTGAGCCTTCTTCTTTGGCCACGCCAATCGTAGGAATGTCCAGCCGGAGTTCGCGCATGACCTCCAGCGCGGCGTTCAACTGTCCTCTGCCGCCGTCGATAATTACCAGATCGGGCAAGGCCCAATCGTGCTGCATGCCGCTTTCCTGGGCTTCGCTCTCATTGTCCTCACCTTCATGCGCGTCGTTCCCTGTCGTTCCATGCGCGCTGCTCTCTTCGGGGACGGTGCGCTGGCTCACTCTGTCCACGACCGCGCTGGTTTCGGCTTCCAGCTCGGCTTCCTGCTGAGAAGCTGCTTTGCGAAAGCGACGGCGCAGCACTTCCTGATGGCTGGCGAAATCGTTGGCACCCTCGACACTCTTGATCTTGAAGCGCCGATACTCGCTATTACGCGGACGCCCGCTCTCAAAGACAACCATCGCGCCTACAGAGTTGGTGCCCTGCGTGTTGGAGATATCGTAACATTCGATGCGTCGTGGTGGCGTGATCAGATTGAGCGCTTCTTGCAGCTCTTCAAGGGCCAGTTGCGTCTTCTGGCTATCGCTCAGCCACTTGATACGCTGCTGCTCCAGCACTTCTCCGGCATTCTGCCGGACCATCTCGACCAGGCGCAGCTTCTCGCCCCGTTTGGGTTGGGTGATCGTGACTGCGCCTCCCCGCTTCTCTCTCAGCCAGGCTTGCAGTACCGCCTTATCCTCCGGCTCAGCCTCGACGATGATTTCCGCGGGGATGTGCGGCACGCTTTCGTAAAACTGCTGGAAGAACGAGTGCATGATCTCGCCTGGACTGCTCTCGCGTGTGCCCTGCAAGATGAAAAATTCACGCCCGACCAGCTTGCCGTTGCGAAAGAAGAAGACCTGTGCGCAGGTCTCGTCATCCTGGCTGGCCAGGGCCACCACATCCTGATCGTCCTGCCCCTCGGTCGAGATGATACGCTGCTTCTCCAGAATGCGCTCGACAGCCTTGATGCGGTCGCGGATGCGTGCGGCCTCCTCGAAATTGAGATTTTCGGCGGCCTCTTCCATCTGGGCCTGTAAGTTTTTCACCACCTCGTCGTGCTTGCCTTCCAGAAAGAGAATGACTTGCTGGATAACGGCGTTGTACGCCTCGCGTGTCGTATAGGCCACACAGGGCGCGATACAGCGATGAATGTAGTACTGCGTACAGGGCCGGGCCAGCAGCTTCTGCTTCCAGCCGGGCGGAGGCTCGCCTTCGGTGGGCGGTGCCCACGCGCTGGCATCATAGCGGCAGGTGCGGAAAGCGAAGAGCTTGTTCAGCAGATCGAGTGTGGCATCAACCGCGCCCGAATTGGTGTAGGGGCCGAAGTAGCGGTTGCCATCACGCGCGAAGCTCCTCACCCGATAGACGCGCGGAAAATCCTCGGTAAGCGCTACCTTTATATACGGATAGCTCTTATCATCGCGCAGTAGCACATTATATTTGGGCCGGTACTGCTTGATAAAATTGCTTTCTAGTACCAGCGCCTCGACCTCGTTGCGCACTACCAGGAACTCGATATCCTCAACCTTCGCAACCATACTGCGGTTCTTCGGGCTGAGATCGGTCGATTCCTGGAAATACGACCGCACGCGATTAAACAGTGAAATCGCTTTGCCCACATAGATAATGGTGCCCTGGGCATCTTTCATCAAATAGATGCCCGGCTTATGTGGCAGCGAATGTAAGACTGATTGGATTCGTTCGTTCATTTATCATTCAGGAAGCTTGCAATGCTGATTTCCGCGCCCCAAGAAGATGTTCAACCAGATCCTCAACTTCATACTTATTGTAATCCATGCGATTACCACAATAACTATTACGCCTGGCAAACGGCTCCGACGCTAATCACCTGAGACACCTGGAACACAGTACCGTGGGCGCTCGCTCAATTATATCACGTCGAAGAACAGTACCTTCTACTAATCAAAACGCGAACCGGCTGATGAACGCCCAAATTACTCAACGCTTGCCCCGACTGCGTAGAGAAAAGCCGTGAAATAAACACTTTCGAATGACGGAGTTTTGCGGAATATTACCGTAGCAGTGACGGCTCAATCATGCTATACTAACTTCATTATTCTAAGGAATTATTGCTCTCCTTAAAGAGGGCCTGGTCGCGTAAGACATGAGTTGTATTGGCACTGCTGGGCACATTGACCATGGTAAATCGGCTCTGGTGGAGGCGCTGACCGGCATTGATCCTGACCGCCTGGCCGAAGAGAAGGCCCGAGGCATGACTATTGACCTGGGCTTTGCCTGGCTGACTCTGCCCGATGGACGCGAGGTAAGCATTGTTGATGTCCCCGGGCACGAAGGCTTCATTAAGAATATGCTCGCGGGCGTGGGCGGGATCGATGCGGCTCTGCTGGTGGTGGCCGCCGATGAGGGCGTGATGCCGCAGACTCGCGAACACCTGGCGATTCTCGATCTCCTGCGGGTACGCCGAGGGGTGGTCGCGCTGACCAAGGCCGACCTGGTGGACGAGGAATGGTTGGGTCTGGTACGCGAGGAGGTCGCGGAGCAGCTTAAAGATACAACGCTCGCCGGTGCTAGCATACTCGCGGTTTCAGCGCATACCAGCCAGGGCTTGCCCGAATTGCTGGCTGAACTGGGGCGCGTGCTTGACGAGTCGGAAGAACGGCCGGACATTGCGCGCCCGCGCCTACCTATTGATCGCGTCTTCACTATGACAGGCTTCGGCACGGTGGTTACCGGTACGCTACTCGACGGTACATTTAAGGCAAGCCAGGAGGTAGAGATCCTTCCACAAGGCTTGAAGACCCGTATTCGTGTGCTGCAAACCCACCGCCGGCAGGTGGAGATAGCACGTCCGGGCAGTCGCGTGGCGATGAACCTGGCCAGTATCGCGCGCAACGAGCTGACACGCGGCAATGTGGTAGCGCTGCCAAGCCAGTTCCAGGCAACACTCCTGCTCGACGCGCGTGTGCAACTGCTGGCAGACGCCGCGCGCTCGCTGGCGCATAATACTCAGGTAGATTTCTACAGCGGCTCCCAGGAGGTTCCGGCGCGCGTGCGCCTGCTTGATGTTGAGAACCTGGAGCCGGGTCAGAGCGCCTGGGCACAGCTACGCCTCAGCCGCCCGGCGGTGGTAGCCAGGCGCGACCGCTTTATCCTGCGTATCCCCTCGCCCAGCATGACCATCGGCGGCGGCGAGGTCATCGATGTACATCCTCGCTATCATCGTCGCTTCCAGCCAGCTATCTTGCAAGCTCTGGAAACGCTTGAGAAGGGTTCGCCCGAAGAACTGATTCTCGCCGTGCTTGAGCGAAGACGCGAGACTCCCCCCCAAAAAGAAGCCCATGCGGCGTCTAATGTAATAAAGAATAAAATGGTGCCCGGTAGCAAGCCTCTGCGCGGTTTGCTTGGATATGAATTGACAGAAATCGTTCAGCAGAGTAATGTATCAGAGGATGTGACGCTGAGTACGTTGGAGACGTTGTTAAAAGAGAGACGAGTACGGAAAGTGGGGGGATGGTGGTTTGCTCAAACCGTGTGGGATACGCTCGTGGCCGTAACCGTTCGCCTGCTCGAAGAGCAGCATCGCCGATATCCATTGCGTGGTGGTCTTTCAAAAGAAGAGTGGCGTACCCGCCTGGGCCTTTCACCGCGAATGGCCGCAGATGTCTTTCTCGCCTTGCAAGAAGAGGGCGTCCTGGTTGAGGCATCCACGAACGCCAGGGCACACGGAACAACCGGCGGCCTGGTTCGGTTGCCCGACTTTGCACCTGCTTTTACTGCTGAACAGCAGCAGCGGGTGGAACGTCTTCTGCGTACCTTTCATGCCAATCCTTTTACTCCTCCCGGACGCGCGGAAGTTGAAGCGGAAGTGGGGGGTGAAGTTTTGGGCGCGTTGCTTGAGCAGGGTACGCTGGTAAAACTGGGCAATGCGGCGGATGCGGTGCTTTTCTTGCGCGAAACATACGATGAAGCGGTAGATAAAGTAATCGCTTATCTGCGCGAGCATGGGTCAATGACGGCTGCTGAAGCGCGTGACCTGCTTGGCACAACGCGAAAATATGTACTTCCGCTGCTCGAACACCTGGACGAGCGGCATATCACACGTCGTCAAGGTGATCTGCGCGTGCTTGGCACGGCTCCTTAGAAGGCGTGTGCTAAACAACCTTTTTGGAGCGAAGAGTTCCATTGAGATACAAAATGAGTTACAATAGCTAGGCGCAGGCACGTAGTGCGTCTCTGTAAGGCGGTGTTGTAGGTATCCTTACTACCGACCCCACTGCGACACTTCACATATTGCGGAGAGCTATGCAAATCGAAGTACTGGGAGAGCGATACGAATTACTGGACCCCATCGGGCGGGGCGGTATGGCTACGATCTATCGTGGCCGGGATACTCGCATGGATCGCACAGTCGCCATTAAAGTACTGCGCGAGGTCTATAGCACCGATCCTAAGTTTGTCACGCGCTTCCAGCGCGAGGCGAAGGCGGCGTCGGCTCTACAGCATCCCAATATTGTGCAGGTGTACGACTACGGGCAGACCGATGGCAACTATTTTATTGTAATGGAACTGGTCGAGGGCACCGATCTGCGCCGCTACCTGCGTTCGCGTGGAGTGCTCGATGTTGACCGGGCGATCATCATTGCTCACGATGTTGCTCTTGGCTTGGGTGCTGCACACCGACGCAGCATCGTTCACCGCGATGTGAAACCGCAGAATATTCTGGTCGGCAAAAACGGTTCGATCAAGCTCACCGACTTTGGTATCGCCAGCGTCTACAAGGACATCAACGCAGAACGCCTGACCACCACCGGTATGACCCTCGGCACAGTTCAGTACTACGCGCCAGAGCAGGCCCAGGGCGAAATCGTGAGTCCGGCTGCCGATGTCTATGCCCTCGGCATTGTAATGTACGAGATGCTCACCGGACGCACTCCTTTCGATGGTGATACGCCAGTAGCTGTAGCTATGCAACATATCCAGGACCCGCCAGTCCCGCCTAGCGAACTGAACCCAGGTATTCCCCAGAGCCTGGAAGATATCATTCTGCGCTGCCTGGAAAAAATTCCGGAGATGCGTTTCCGCGACGGCTCGCAGTTGGCACGAGCACTGGAGAGCCTCGGCGAAGCCGATGCCAGCGAAATGGGCACAAACCAGTTCCTCGTGGACAAGACATCCCCGGCTCCTATCACTTTCAACAATATTCCGGCACGTCCCGGCAGAAGCGGGCGTAGCAATCCCCGCCAGCCTGCGGCGCAGGTGTCCACCTCGTCTCCCAATCACTCGCTGGCAGACGCGCCAACGATCTCGCCGGGCGGCTACGCTATGCCCGGCATGTCTCCGTATGAGCAACAGATCATGGCCAGCCAGCAAGCATATACTCCCTTTGTGCCCCAGACCATGGATTCCGGCTCAACCCGCCCATTTCGTTCGGGCAGCCAGGAGACGATGAATGGCGGGCGCGCAGCCGGGGTTATTACTGTCCTGATCATTCTTGCCACGCTCTTATTACTTGGTTTTAGTGTGTATCTGGCCGCATACCTGGGTTTTATCAGTCTGCCCTTGCCATTTCTGCCCGGCTCATCTACCACACAGACGGCTATTGTGCCCAACCTGATCGGAGATACCTGGACGCAGGCGCAGCAGGCCGCCAGCGCCGCTGGCTTTGTGGTGCATTCCGACGATGGCAGCCATAGCGGCGTGGTTCTGTCTCAAAGCCCGCAGGATGGCCAGTCTATGACAAAAGGCTCAACTATTGATGTCAGGATGGGCACTTCCACGCAATCGGTAGCCGTTCCTGCAGATCTGGCTGGCAAGCCTCTGGGTACAGTCGAGCAGCTCCTGACGAACGCCGGCCTGACCTTTACCATTCAACCTGCCGGAACAGATCCCACACAACAGCCCAACACTGTGCAACGGGTTGATCCGCCCAGCGGTACGCTTGTGCCGGTTGGCTCATCTGTAACAATCTACGTAGTTAACTACACCCAGGGTACTCCTACGCCCACGCCCACACCGCCTCCTACGCCCACACCCACGCCGAGGCCGCAGCCGAGTCCTACCCCGGACCCGACTTCTCCGCCTCCTACGCCCACGCCTACGCCGAGTACAACTTCTACTCCAACAGGACCCTGAAGCGCGCGTAAAATACCCGAAAAACGCCAGAGAGGGCCACCTTAGCGTGTCCTCTCCCGATTTATCGGGGAGCGCCTGCCCTGCACGAATCCTGCGAGATCCGTACGTATTCGGTGGACGCGGCAGGCATCTCATCGTGAGAGCAGGCTGATCGCACGGCACGCGGCCCACGCTGAAGCGGCCCTCTCTGGCATTCTTCGGAGAAATGAGGCAGCTTCCCGATTTATTTATATGTACCCCCTCTTTATACTGAATAAAGAGTCAAGACTCACCCACTAACAAACAGAAACGAGAGGGGTTACTGATGGCATTCATATCCAGCACGCCACCAGAACGCGCAAGGCTCTCTTCTGTCCTGCCGCGCTCGCGCAGAGCGCTGGCTCTGGCTATGCTCTGGGGCGTGCCCAGCTCTCTTGTAACTATCGTAGAAATGTTTGTGCTTAGCACGATTATCTCGCGGGTATTTCTCCAGCAGGCGACCCTGGCCCAGTTGGAGGACCTGTTGGGCCTCTTGCTGGCCGGACTTATCTGCCACGCTGTTCTGGTGTGGGGGCGAGAAGTGAGCGCGCAACAGGCCGCTATCACAATGAAAGCTGACCTACGCCGGCGCCTGTTCGCTCACCTGCTCCGGCTCGGACCGGCCTATGTGCAGAATGAGCGCGCCGGGGAGCTAGGAGCAACGTTGAGCGAGGGAATCGAACGCCTGGACGCTTATGTCAGTCGCTACCTGCCTCAGATAGCTCTCAGCGTACTGGTTCCTCTACTCATCCTGCTGGCAATTTTCCCGCTGGATTGGCTAAGCGCCTTGTTGCTTTTGCTGACGGCTCCACTTATCCCTTTTCTAATAGCGCTGCTCGGTAGCAAGACGGAGCGAGCAGCCCGCAGCCAGTGGACGGCGCTCGCGCATCTCAGCGCGCATCTTCTTGACATGGTGCAGGGATTAACCACCCTCAAGCTGTTCGGACGCGCCCGTGCAGAACAAGCGCGAGTGGCCCATATCAGCGAGGAGTACCGCGAGAAGACAATGCAGGTGTTGCGCCGGGCTTTTCTATCGGGCGCGGGGCTGGAATTCCTTGTAATGATGGCAATTGGCCTGATAGCGATAATCCTGGGTATACGTCTGCTACGCCATAGTATTAGCTTACAGGTAGCACTTTTCGTACTTCTCCTGGCTCCTGAGTTCTATCGCCCGCTGCGCGAGCTTGGAGCATCTCGCCATGCCGCTATGGAAGGTAAGGCTTCCGCGCTGCGCATCGGCGAGATTCTAGAGGCACCTCTGCCTCTACCGCATACCACCTTATCCACGACTGCGGGTCCTACCGGCTCGCTGGAGATCGTTCTCCATAATGTGAGCTATACTTATCCTGGCAGCGAACGGCCAGCCCTATCCGGCATCAATTTGACTCTGCCGGCGTGCTCCTGTACGGCCCTGGTTGGGCGCAGCGGAGCCGGAAAAAGCACATTGACTCGTTTGCTGCTGCGTTTCATCGAGTGCGACCAGGGCACGATTACCGCCAATGGTATCCCTATCAATGATCTGCCTATTGAGCTATGGCGCGAGTATGTCGCGCTGGTTCCTCAGCGCCCGTATCTTTTCTACGAGACCGTGCGCGAAAACATCCGCCTGGCTCGCCCCTCCGCTAACGAAAAGGAGATCCTTCAGGCCGCCGAACAGGCAGGGGCGCTGGAGTTTATTCGGCAGTTGCCGCAGGGCTTTGAAACGCTAGTAGGCGAGCAGGGTATGCGTTTGAGCGCCGGACAGGTTCAGCGCATTGCCATCGCGCGTGCTTTTCTCAAAGATGCCCCGCTGTTGATCCTTGATGAGCCAAGTTCCAGCCTTGACCCCGAAAGTGAGTATGCGCTACGCCATGCTCTTGAGCGCCTGATGCAGGATCGTACGGTGCTGGTGATCGCGCATCGTCTAAATACAATTGCTGCGGCCGGCCAGGTTGTCGTTCTAGAAAAGGGGCTCGGAAGAGTTGCAGGAACGCTAGATCACTGGCTACGGAGCGAGCAGGGTGCAGTTCCGGCGACGCCGCGCCGACCAGGAAAGCGAGTACCCGCGTGAAGACTCTGTTACGCCTGCTCAAAGACCAGGTGAGGTTAGACTGGCGGCTGATCCTGGCCAGTTTTCTGGGATGCGCCACCGTCGCGAGCAACCTTGTCTTGCTGGCAATGGCTGCTTATCTTGTTATTGCTTCCTCTGTGGCCCGGTTATTGATTTTGCTGGCTGTGCCTATGTACTTTGTGCAATTGATGGGCATAGCACGGCCGCTGGCTCGCTACGCTGAGCGCTATCTTTCGCACGATCTAACCCTACGCCTGCTCACAAAGTTGCGCGTGCGTGTTTACGCATGCCTGGAACCGCTCGCACCCTCGCTTCTACTTAACTATCGCAGCGGCGACCTGCTATCTCGGCTGCTGGCCGACATTGACGAGCTGCAGAACGTCTACTTGCGTACCCTTGCGCCCCTTGTAGTTGCCGCCAGCATCATTCTGCTTACATACGCGGCCCTGGCATTTTTTAGCCCATTGCTGGCCTGGATCGCGCTCGCTTTTCTAGCCTGCGCGAGCATTGGTGTGCCTCTGCTCTCCTGGCGGCTCGCACTGGGCGTAGGCCGGCAGCAGCTTGCCACACGTGCGGAAGAGAAGGCTTTGCTGGTAGATAGCATTCAGGGTATGCAAGAGCTTCTGGCGTATGGCCGGGCAGAAGCGTTTCTCCAGAAAGTAGGCGTTTACGACCAATGCCTGGGCAGGCTGCAACGAAGAATGGCCTCTGTCATTGCCTTGCAGGAAGCGCTGATCGACCTATGCAGAAACGCGGCCATGTGGTGTGTGCTACTGCTGGCGATCCCACTGATAACAAGTCGGCAGGTCGGGGGCATCTATCTTGGCAGCCTGGCTCTGCTCACCCTGGCGAGCTTTGAGGTGATTCAGCCTCTGGGACAGGCCGCTCAGTTTCTTGGGCACTCGCTGGCAGCCGGGCGGCGACTTTTCGCCCTGGCAGATGCCCAGCCGCCAGTTGTAGATCCAGTCGAGCCTGCTGCTCTGCCGTCGATTTCTTCCAGGACCGCTTACGAGCTGGTCTTTGAGCAGGTCAGCTTTGCGTACAACAGAGAGGAGCCACTGGTACTCAACAAGATCAAGCTGCATCTGCGGCCTGGCCGCCGCGTCGCGCTCGTGGGAAGCAGCGGCTCTGGCAAAAGCACGCTGTTGCGACTGGCTTTGCGCTGCTGGGACCCCACTGAGGGGCGCATCTCCCTGAACGGGCGAGATATTCGCGAATATGCCCTGGAAGACCTGCGCGCGCTGATGGGTGTGGTCACTCAGGATACCTATCTCTTCAACGCAACCCTGCGCGACAATCTGCTGCTGGCCTGTCCGGAGGCGAGCGACGATGAGTTGATGAACGCGCTGGAACTGGCGCAACTTGGAGAGTTTGTGCGCCAGCTACCACAAGGTCTGGATACCCAGATTGGTGAGCAGGGGCTGCGCCTCTCTGGTGGCGAACGCCAGCGACTGGCCATCGCTCGCGCATTGCTCAAGGACGCGCCCATTCTCTTGCTCGATGAAGTTACTGCCAATCTTGACCCGCGCACGGAACAGGCAGTGCTGACCACTCTCCAAACGCTGATGGCGGGTCGCACGACCCTGCTGATTACCCATCGGCTAATAGGGTTGGAACGCATGGATGAAATCATCGTTTTAGAAGAGGGCGTGATCAAAGAGCGAGGAACTGCTAAACAGCTTCTCGCGCGGTGCGGGCGTTACGCCGAACTGCTGGCGATGCAAGAGTCTATCATCACGCTCTGCCACGAAGAGACGCGGGGGCAACAGCAGGAAAGACCCCCTCAGCGTCCGCTCTTCTAAAGCATCACTGCGTCTCTTGTGTGATACAATCAAAATAGATAAACACGTTCCTTCTGACAGCGATGCTATACTAGAAAAAGAGGACGGACAATCCCGCCAGGACGTTGTGTCTGCCCCATCACATCACGAGGATATGTACTTGTATGATTGAACACGACGGAGCTATTTCGCCGGCAAACACTATCTTTGTCATGCTCTGCTTCGAGGGCCCGGATGTCTATTCTACCGCCGGCGGCCTGGGAACACGCGTGACTGAATTAAGCGAGGCGCTGGCCACGCAAGGCTATACCACCCACCTGATTTTTATCGGTGATCCCTACCAGCCCTCGGTTGAAACGCGGGTCGATGGCCGCCTGATTCTCAAACGCTGGTCGCAGTGGGTGAGTAGATATTATCCCAATGGCGTCTACGATGGCGAGGAACAAAAACTCTACGATTTCAACGAAAGCGTCCCTTACCATATCTACAATGAGATTGCCAGGCCGGCGGTCGCCGAAAACAAAACTGTCGTGATCATGGGCGAGGATTGGCATACCGCCGAAGTGATGATCCGCATTTCCGATCTGCTCCACTGGTTCGGCATTCGTCAGAAGGTTTTGATGCTCTGGAACCTCAACAGCCTGATGTCTCTCCATCGCATTAACTGGGGACGTCTGAACTTCGTAACCACACTTTGCACCGTCAGCAAATACATGAAGCATAAGATGTGGGCATACGGTGTCAATCCACTGGTCATTCCCAATGGCATTCCTACCCGCTACTTGAACGACGTTGACGAGGATAACGTGAAACGTTTGCGCGAGGTAGCCCGCCAGGGCGACCCACGCCGCATGTTCCTCTTCAAAATCGGACGCTTCGATCCCGACAAACGCTGGATGATGGCGATTGAAGCAGCGGCCCGGCTCAAACATAGCGGCCACCCGATTACGCTCTTTGTACGCGGCGGGATCGAGCCGCATGGAACGGATGTGTTGCGCCATGCCTATCACATCGGCCTGACCATCCACGATGTGACCGCTCCCAGGCGCCCGGATCTGAATCAATGTCTGGACCTCGTGGCAAACGCCGGCTCCGCCGATATCTACAATCTGCGTTTCTTCCTGCCAGAGGAATTCGTGCGCACTATTTATCGCTCTGCCGATGCCACGCTGGCTAATAGCGGCCACGAACCCTTTGGCCTGGTTGCCCTCGAAGTCATGGCGGCCCAGGGCATCGCGGTCACAGGCAGCACCGGCGAAGATTACGCGATTTCTATGGAAAACGCCATCGTTACAGAGACCGACGATCCCGACGAGATCGTTGGCTATCTGCTCTACTTGCGCCGCCATCCAGAGGAACAGGAGCGCATTCGCCGCTCCGGTTGCCTGACCGCTCAGCAGTTTCTCTGGGACCAGGTGATTGAAAATTTGTTGAGTAAACTGGAATTTCTGGCAAGGAAGCAGGATATTTGCTTTGCTAACCCGTGAACTGGTAAGTATAGCAACGCCGCTTATCTTATTGCTTCCGGTTAAATTCTTTGTGAAATCAGAAACATGCGCGAAACGCCTGAGAACCGCCATAGAGGGCTGATTTATCGTGCCTTCTCCCGATTTATCGGGGAGCATCTGCCCTGTACTAATCCCGCAAGAACCGTACTTGTTCGGCGGCGGGCGCCCCATCGTGACGCCAGGCTGAGCATATAGCGGAAAGCCCAGGCTGAAGCGAGGCAGGACACGCTGAAGCGGCCCTCTATGCCATTTTCCGTGCATATTGCAACAAAAGGTCGATTGAGGATATTTTTATGGTTGCTGATGTGGCTCTCTATATGCTGGTACACCAGCCGCGCCGCTTGAAATTGCCGGCTCAACCTATTCCGCGTTGTGCCTCCGTCGAGGATATCACACGCTGTCTCTTTGATGAACGTCTGAACGAACGCTCTTTCCGCCAGACTGCGCGCTCGTGTTATTACCCGGCTGCGCGCATGATTCTTGATCTGGTTCAGAAGCAGGGCCTGCGGCTGGCCCTGGGCCTTTCGCTCTCCTTCGTGTACCAGGCCGAACGCTGGGAGCCTGCGCTGATCGAACTTTTCCGTGAACTGGTAGCGGAAGAAGGAGTGGAGCTTGTCGGAGCCGAGCCATATCATAGCCTGCATGCGCTGATTCATCTCCCGGACTTTACCATGCGTATGCGCTGGATGGTCGGTGAAATGGAAAGCATCTTCGGCAAGCGTCCCACCCTGACCGATGCTACCGAGATGAGCATGTCTACCAGCCTCTATGCAGCCCTTGACGCCGCCGGCTTTCGTGGAGCCATCATCAATAGCACGCCGCGCATTATGCAGTGGCGTTCCAGCAATTATCTCTACCGGTATTACGTTGAACAGCCTTGCGCGGTCGAGATTAAACTGCCCACCCGCGCCCGACGCAGCAGCGCGAAACATGCCGAGCGCGATTGCCTGGGACCGCCCTATACCGGCGAGACGCTTCTTGAGAACAGTCCCTACCTGCTGGCTCGCCACCGCGAACTTAGCGAAGAAGTCGCTTTGCGCTTCTCGCGTCGCGCCCAGTCTGGCTACCCGCTCTACGCCGACGGGTATGCCGACTGGGTCGCTCGCGCCAACGGTGATTGCATCCTGCTTGGCTGGGACTTTGAAACATTTGGTGAACGTCACTCCCAGGCCAGCGGCATTTTTGAGTTTATGCAGGCTCTCCCTGCCCAGTTGAAGCAACATGGCATTGCCGCGCATACTCCCGGCGAATTGATCGATCGCTTTGCTACGAACCACGCCTATCATCTGCCGCTACCAGTCTATCCTATAACCTGGGCAGAAACAGAGCCCTCCGTCGCCTATGAAGGGCAGCAGGAAATTCTTCAGTGTATGCGCGATGTCTACAATCTGGCCAGGCTGACCGAAAATCCCGAACTGCTCGATCTCGCCATCTGGCTCGCGCAGGCGGATAATCTTCACCATCTCCAGTGGCCAGACGTCCAGATACCTTCGTTTCCTCTAGAATGGCAGCAACTCGGAGCGTCCGGCATCTTGCGCGAAGAGAAACAGGTCTATCTTAACGTGCTGGGCGCGCTCGAACCCCACCTTCCCACCAACATTCTCCGCCAGGCACCTCGTAAGCCTCCGGCCAAAGCCACGCGACCAAAAAGCACGCTCGAAAAACAAAACGCGAACGGTATGGCCCACGCGCGATAATTAAGCCGGAGGCGAACGGAGTTAAGGTCGATCCAGCATGTGGGAGTTTCATCCTATTTTTCTTCGGATGTCCCCCAAAAAATTGACGCATCCTGGTTCAGTTAGGTAGACTCTACAGCGTCTTCTTGATAAAAGATGACATTCTTTGATACAGGCTTGACCGGGATAGAGGGATGATGATTGATGTGGAAGTGGAGAACAACGCTCTATTTTAGAATCAGGGCGTCTTTCCTGGCTACCCCTGTAAATGTTAGGAGTACAGAAGTGTCCTTCTTCCGATCCAGGCGCTGGCAACGCTGGCGTCTTTTTCGCTAGATCGGTAAGGAAAGAGGTAGGTTATGCAGCAATTCCGCCGGCCCCCAAGATTTGACGAAATCGAGGAGGCGGTCGCAACGTCGCCCACAGCTACAACCGATCCAATCCCTACAATCGCTGAGGTCCTACCGGAGCCTCCACAAGAGACCACGACAGAACCTATACCGGCTCCATTCCAGACAACAGGCCATCTGCCACTCATATTGCTCAGCGGCTCCCGGCCCACAGCCGATACCCACAAGCTTACTGCATTTGTTAAGCGCCCAGTCGCTACGGCCAAACTGCCGGCCCTGGCTTCCACCCTGCAAGCTGCGGAGCGCACTACCGGCACGACCACCCGTCTGGTAATCATTCGCTCCGAGCAGAAGCGAAAGCCAGGATCACGCAGGCGCTTGAAACCCGGCTTTCGCCAGACGATAGTGCTCACTGCGATGCTGATCTTTTTCATCGGAACGCTGGCAACGCTCTCCCCGCTCGCCGATAACCAGGCTGGCGCTTTCTTTTCCGGCTTGGGAAGCTGGATTCGCTCCGCTCAGGCCGACTGGCAGTTTCAGGCTCACCTGGGCGACGTGGATATTTCTCCAACATCTCTCAACGGTGCCGGCCTGCCTTATATGCAGATTCCCAACAGCCCTTATGTTCATGTTGCTGAGCTGGACGCTGTAGCAGCCGGCATTCCCCCCGTCTATTTTGTACGTCAGATCAATCAGGAGAGCGGCTTCAATCCGAACGCGGTCTCGGTCACAGACGCGGAAGGCATTGCTCAATTCGAGCCTTACACCGCTTCCAGCCTCGGTATCAATCCCTGGGACCCCTACCAGGCCCTGCGAGGCGCTGCCCAGCTCATGGCCAGCTACTACCACCGGTACGGCGACTATGCTAAAGCCCTGGGCGCTTACAACGCTGGCCCCGGCGCTGTCCAGGGAGCAACCTACGCCTGTGGAAGCAACTGGCTCAGTTGCATGCCCGGCCAGAGCCAGGATTATGTCTATCGCATCATGGGCGAGTAGG
>Ga0209061_1002402_pt1 | contig 23968 bp, 21 predicted proteins | sample Coa_R1_10_FD_187157 | JGI IMG/M metagenome (GOLD analysis project Ga0209061, IMG submission 187157) | Surface soil microbial communities from Centralia Pennsylvania, which are recovering from an underground coalmine fire - Coalmine... | ecosystem: Environmental > Terrestrial > Soil >...
GCCGCCACCAGCGTGTCGACGACGAGCATCCGCAGCAGGGCCTCGTCGTCGACGACCAGGATATGTCCCGCCCCCGGCGCTCGGTCGTCGCGCCGGTCGAGGAGCTCGCGGATTCGGCGCGCGAGCCTGCCGAAGGTGAAAGGCTTGCTGAGGAGACTGATGCCCGGATCCAGCCTGCCTTCGTGCACCAGCGCGTGACCGGCATAGGCGGTCGTGATCAGCACCTTGAGGTCGCCGCGGAGCCGTTGCGCCCGCATGGCGAGCGTCCGTCCGTCCATGCCGCCCGGCAGGCCGAGATCCGTCAGCAGCAGCCGCAGGTCCTTTTCGCGCTCGATGAGGGCAAGCGCGCTCTGGGCGTCCGCGGCCTGCAGCACCTCATAGCCTAGTTCGACGAGACTGTTGGCGCTGTAGCTGCGCACATCCTCGTCGTCCTCGACGACGAGAATCTTCTCGCCCGACACGCTCGCGGGAAGCTCGGCGTCGCCTTCGCCCGGATCGAGCTCGTGCGACGAGGCTTCGTTGGCGCTTCCTTTCGGAAGGTAGATTTTCGCGGTGGTCCCCAATCCCGGCTCGCTGTACAACTTCACGTGTCCGCCGCTCTGCTTGACGAAGCCGTAGACCTGGCTGAGCCCCAGGCCCGTCCCCTGTCCGTCCGGTTTCGTGGTGAAGAACGGCTCGAACACCTGCGCGAGCACGCCGGGCTCCATGCCGGTTCCGGTGTCGGAGACGGAAAGAAGGACATAGGGTCCCGGACTCATTTCAAGGTCGAAGGTGGCGTAGGCGGCGTCCAGCTCGACATTCGCCGTCTCGATGAGCACCGATCCTCCGGACGGCATCGCGTCGCGCGCATTGGCCGCAAGGTTGAGGACCGCGGCCTCGAGCTCGGTCGGATCGACCTCGACGGTCCACAGATCGGGCGCGAGCACCGTCTGCACCTTGATGTTTTCGCCGAGCGTCTGCTGCAACAGGTCGGACATGCTCGCGACGAGCCGGTTCACGTTCAAAACCTTCGGTTCCAGCGGCTTGCGGCGCGCGAACGACAGCAGGCGCTCGGTCAGGACGGCGGCGCGCCGGGCTCCCCGCATGGCGTTCTCGAGCATGCGCCGGAGCGATGCATCCTCGCTCAGCCGCTGTGCGTGGTCGAGATTGCCTATGATCACGGTGAGGAGGTTGTTGAAATCGTGCGCAATGCCGGCGGTGAGGCGGCCCACCGCCTCCATCTTCGTCGAATGCCGCACGTGTTCTTCGAGCGCCTTGCGCGCGGAAATGTCGCGGATGCTCGCGAGCCGTGCCGGTCGATCGCCCCAGCGGGTCTCCACCGCCCGGATTTCGGCGTCGATGCGTCCGCCGCCCGGGCGGTGAATCGCGATCTCCGTGGTTTCGCCGGACACCAGCGGGATGCCGATGGGCGAGCCGATCAGCGATTGAGGCGCGCGGCCGAAGATCTTTTCGGTCGCCGGGTTCGCGAACAGGACGATTCCGTCCTGGTCGACGACGATGATGCTGTCGGCGTTCTTTTCGATCAGAAACCACATCTCTCTCTGATCGGCGCCGCTGAAAGGGATAACGTCAGTCATCTGCTGTCACCGGGTCGACGACGCACGGCGGTCACCGCCGGTAATAGTCGATATCGCCGGAGGCAAAGACGTTCGGCGCGGCCTTGAACGGTTCGCCGAGGTGCATGCCCCGCCCGTCGATGGTGAAACGCCGGATTTCCTTGGCGTGTTCGCTGCCGCGCATCTTGAGGACCATCAGACCCCGATGCATGGTTTCATGCTCCTGCATGTAGCGGAGCAGGATGATCGAGTCGGTCAGGGTCGAGATGTGCTGCTCGCTCGCCGTTTCTCCGCCGATCAGCGACTTGCTCGTCGCCGTGTAGAGCCCGGCGATCTCGCGCTTCTTGATGAAGGAGGTGAGACTGATGAGAAATTCACGGAATCCGGATTCCGGCGAGACGCGCTCGAGCGCCGAGATGCTGTCGATGGCGATCCGGTTGGGCTTGATCTCGTCGACCAGATTCTGGATGGCGAGCAGATGGTCGGCGAGGCCCTGCGCCTCGGGATAGAGGCAGAACACCCGCAGGCGTCCGTCCGCCTCCATCTGCGCGAAATCGACGCCCCAGCCGATCGCGTTGCGGAAAAGCTGCCCGCGGCTTTCTTCGTAGCCGAACAGGACCGCCTTCTCGCCCGCCGCCACGCCGCCGGCAAGAAAATTCGTGACGAATAGCGTCTTGCCCGTGCCGGTCGCTCCGCTCACGAGCGTGACGCTGTCGCGGAAGAACCCGCCGCTGCACATCTCGTCGATTGCGGGATTGCCGCTGGTCACCCGGATCATGCTGGACTGTTGCTCGAGGCGCAGCGACGAGAGGGGGACGGCAACCAGGCCCTGGCCGCCCAGAATCGTGAACGGTGCTTCGCCCTCGGCATGATGGCTGCCGCGCATCTTGAGCACCTCGATCGTGCGTCGCCGCTTTTCGCGCTGCAGCACATTGCGCAGGATGATGACATTGTCGGCGACGAATTCCTCCAATCGATGACGGGTGATTTCGCCGTATTCGGTGCTGCGCTCGGCGGTCATGAGCACGGTGAGTCCGGCCTGCTTCAGGGCGGCGGCGATGCGGAACAGCTCGCGACGCAGCACCGTGGGGTCGCCGATGAAGTGGTCGAACAGTTGCGTCAGCGAATCGAGCACGACACGTTTGGCCTTCACGGATTGCACCGCGTGGAGAATGCGGGCAAGAAGGCCGGCGAGGTCGAAGTCGCCGATGACGAGCTCGTCTCCCGTGGAGGGACTGGCATCGACGATTGCGAGCTGTCCCGCGTGCCGCCACGCCGTGAGATCCCATCCGAAGCCGCGCATATTGGCCTCGATATCGGAAGGCGGCTCCTCGAACGTCACCAGCACGCCGTTCTCGCCGTATTTCGTGATCCCGTGCGCGAGAAACTGCGTTGCGAAAATCGTCTTTCCGCTGCCGGGCGTGCCTCCGACGACGGTGGTGCGGGCGCGCGGCAGGCCTCCCATGACGAGTTCGTCAAAGGCGTCAACGCCGGTCTTCACCCGCTCCAGCACGTCGGGGATTTCGATCTCCCTCAAGTGGCTGCTCATCCGTTCGACTCCTTCAATTCGAGCCCGAGAAACTCGAGGATCCTTTTCGTGTCGCCGAGATCGCCGATGATTCGGCGCGGCCGTTCCGGGTGCTCGTAGGAAAGCGTGGGAGTGGCCAGGATGCCCGCCCGCTCCGCGACTTCGGGATTGACGAGCACGTCGATGATCTCGATGCGACAGGCGGGTTGAATCAGATGGCGGAGCTGATCGAGATTCTGTTCAGCTCTTTGCGAGATTGCGGATTTGCCGGCGATATAAAGCCGCAGCAATGAATCTTTCACGTGCGCCTGGCCTTCCGTGGCACGCCGCGATCACTTTGACGGGTGCGAGTGCGACTTCTTGGGAAGCAGCGCGCCGACGCTGAGTCGGTTGGCCGGATCAAGAGCAGCAGCCACCTTCCTCGAGTGATCCGTCAATCACTCAAGAACAAACATCGATCGCCAAATCGGTGCAAGAGAGAGACAAATACCAAGTCTACTAGTTGGCGGGTGGCCGCCAGAGGCGGTTCCGATCGGCGTTGAATCGGCGCCGCCATGGCACAAGGATCCGGCGGGTCGACTCCGGATCGCCTCGCCGCGCGGGCACGGATGGGTCCACATCACCCCGCGATCCGCTGCGGTCGTCTCGCGTCCGACACAATGATGCGCGCGAGCCCGCCTCCTCCCGCTCCGTGCGGGAAGTGGGCGCGGGGCACCGCCGCCGGATCGCGCCGCGGCGAGCCGCACCAACGTCGCGGTTGATGCGGCGCGACGGCGGCCCCGCGCCGCCAATTCCGGCGGCCCGTCGCAAGACCCGTTCATCCTTTGACAGGGGCCGTCACTCGCTCGCGGGCGGACGGCGAGTGCGCCGGCGGGTTTTCACCATCATGAACTCCTGGCTCGTGATGGCCCGTTCGCGCGCCCAGATGATGGCCGCGCTGCGCCGGTTGACGCCGATCTTGCGGTAGAGCGAAGCGACGTGGTTGCGAATGGTGTTCTGCGAGAGGTTGAGCAGGCGGCTCATATCCGCGTCGCTGCGACCCTCGCAGATGAGTGCGAGAATTTCGCGCTCGCGATCGGTCAACAGCTCGAGCTCGGACGAACGGGGCACGGGCTGCTTGGCCTGTCGCCAGGCCTTCAGCTTTTCGACGATGGCGCGCGTAAACCAGGAGGTATCCGCCATGATCGCCTCGATGGCGGCCACGAGGTCGGTGCCCGTCTCCTTCGGCTCGGCGGCTTCCTGCAGCACGCAGACGGTCATCGGCTGCCCGTTGACCTCCGCGGTCGACAGGAGACAGTCCACCGCAACTCGGCGCGCGTCGGCCAAGGGCAGCGAGAAATGCAGGGACGCCCCGTTGACGCGCGCCCGCGTCTTCTCGTCCATCCATGCGATCTGGCCGGACTGGTCGAGCAGGACGACCCCGTTCGCCAGCGCCGAGGCGATGTCCGCAAGGCGCGTCGGATCGGGGCGATGTTCCGCGGGATGGTCCGTCATATGAGTCATGGCCGTTCCCCCTCTCTGCGATGGGTGACGTCTATGATCGGCCGGTTAACGCTGGGGGGATCCTACTGGTTCCTATCAACCAATAACTGGTAGAAACAAACTAGTGTAAGCGCATGATTTTCTTGGTGCATGACAACCACCCGCGGCCGGTCGGGTTTCCCGGCCGACGGCAATCGCAGCGTGTATACTTGTTTCGTTTTCAATCTTTGATTGTATAGGCGCGGCGCGGATTTTCTCCGCCGAGGGCCGTCCTCGCTCCGCCTGCGGCGCATCAGCGCTTGCGCGCCCTGCGGCAGAACACGTCGTAGATCGCGGCGATGATCGTGCGGGCCTCCTCGCTCGCGAGGCTGTAATAGACCGTCTTGCCGTCGCGCCGCGTCGAGACCAGCCGGTCGGCACGCAGGCGCGCGAGCTGCTGCGAGACGGTCGGCTGCCGCAGCTCCAGGATCTCCTCGAGCTCGCTCACCGATTTCTCGCCCTCGGCGAGAATGCAAAGAATGATCAGCCGGCTCTCGTGCGCCAGCGCCTTGAGGAAGGCGCTCGCCCGCTTGGCATTGCCGGTCATGCGCTCGAGCTCGCCCGGACGGCGGCGTCCGTCGTGGCGAAGCAGGTCCAGATCCATTCGTGCTCCAAGGTTCGTGCGCAAGGACGCAAGACTACAGACGATCACGTGCTCCCGCGCAATGATTTTCCGCTCAACCGGGGCCGGCGCCGGGCGTTTCCTCGCTTTGTTCGATCAGCATGCGCAGCAGGCCCCAGAAGTGATCTTCGCCCGGATAGCCGCGAATGCGGCCGATCTCGCGGCCTTTGTCGACCAGGACGAACAGCGGCGTGAGGCGCTCGACGTCGATGAAGCCGAGGTCGGGCGGCAAGGGCGCATCGATATCGAGACGGCGCAGCGGCGCACGCCGGCCTTCGTCGGTCTTGCCATAGACGGGCGCGATCTCGCGGTCGAAGACCGCGCACCATGGGCAGCCGGCGCGCTCGAACATCACGAGCTCGGCGCCGCGCGCGAGCGGAGCGGCAAGCGAGAACAGCATTACCGCGAGAAGCGTGATCGAGGGACGATATTTCATTGTCACGCCGAGCCGCACCGAATTTATTTCCCTGGCGCAGGCGCAGCACGCGCCGGATGCAAAGCGAGCGCGATCAATATCAAAGGAATCGCCTGCGTAGAAGGACGCGCTCGGCGATACGGTCATCGCGCGCAAGCGCACGCGGGCCTGTCGGCATCGGGAGGCTCGTCATCCTTGTAGGAAGGCGCCGACCGGCAAATGCCCCCACGGCATCGCGCGCGGCCGCTTTCATCCGTAACGGAACGCGAGCAGGTTGTCGAAGGAGCGCAGTTCGATGAGGATGCGGTGCAGGCGAGCGGCATCGCGCGCCGCGATCGCCTGAGGAATGAGCGCGAGGCTTGCCTTGGCGCCGTCGATCAGCCGGCGGAATTCGGGATTTTCGCGCGTCGGGCCGTCGGCCATGGCGTCGCAGCGCTCGAGCACATGGCCGTAGACCGCGGCCTTCCCGACGATGTCGAAACGTGTCTCGGCCCTGGTCCAGTCGAGCGCCGGCGTGTCGTATGCCATGAGCGCGTCCATCGCCCGGTTGGCGTCGCGCACGCAGTCGGCCAGGACCAGAATGCCCGCGGATCGCCGCAGGTTGTAAAGATCCTCGCGGATGGCGGCGAGCGCCTCGCGCGCGGCATCGGCACGGCCGGAATCGAGCATCAGGTCGGCGGTGACGAGCCGGGTCGCGATATCCGTGAAGACGGTGACGTAGAGCGCATTGCCGGCAAAAGCGTCCGGCCGTCTGCCGGCAAAGCGGTCGCTCACCTTGGCCCAGGCCGCGCGCAGCCGTTCGAGTTCGACGGCGGCAAGATCCAAGTTGCCCGCGCGCAGATAGCCGATCGCCACGCGATTGTGCGCGGCAGCGGCTTCCACCGCCGCATTGAAATCCGCAAGCTCGCCGGCGCGGCCGGCCATCGGCGCGACGGCAAGCATCGCGGCCAGCAATGCGCCCCGTGCATGGTATCTCGTCATCGCGCTCCGCCCCGCACCGCAGCAACGACATGCATCATGGATTGTCCATGCGGATTGACCTATATAAGCGGACGCGCCGGCCTGCGGGAATAGGCCGGCGGCTTGATCCAAATGTCCCCTCTCGTCATGCGGGCGCGTGCGGCCATGCTTGATCGACGCGGCTTTCTGAGCGGAACGCTGGCGACGGGCGCGCTCGCGTTCGTGCCGGCGCGCGCGCAGCCGATTCTTACCGACGACGGGCTCTACAAGGAGCCGTGGTTCCTCGAGAGCTTTCTCGATCTTGCCGACGATCTCGACAGCGCAAGCCGGGCGGGCAAGCGCTTCGTGATCATGTGGGAGCTCAAGGGCTGCCCCTATTGCAAGGAGACGCATTTCGTCAATTTTGCCGAGCCGCGCATCGCCGACTACGTCAAGAGCAATTTCGAGCTGCTCCAGCTCAACATCATCGGCGCGCGCAAGGTGACCGATTTCGACGGTGCGGTGCTCGGCGAAAAGGAGCTCGCCGCCAAATACGACATACGCTACACGCCGACCTTCCAGTTCTTTCCCGAGCGTGCCGCCGCGCTCACGACCTTGCCGCCGGCCAGGCGCGAGGTCGCGCGCGCCGCGGGCTATTTGCGACCGGACGATTTTCTTGCGCTGTTCCGTTTCGTGCGCGAAAAGGCCTACGAGCGCAAAAGCTTCCGCGATTTCCTCCGGGCGCAGCAAGGCTGACGCGGATGACCGGCGCGGGGGTCCTGTCCATATTCTTTTTTGTGAATATGAATTGATCGCGATCGCCGCCGCCGCTATGGTGGCGGAGGAACGGGGCGGCATGCCTCGCGGACACCAGGATCGGGAGGAGACCGATGCGAGAGGTCACGCGCCGGACGGCTCTGGCGCTGGGGGCGGGCGGCGCGGCGCTCACCCTTGTCGGATGGAATGACGCAGCGCGCGCGAGCGCGCAGGAGGCCGCCGCCGCGATCGCCAAGTTCACCGGGGGCAAGACGCCGGAGAAGGGCAGGATCGCCATCGAGCTGCCGGAGATCGCGGAGAACGGCAACACCGTGCCGCTGTCAATATCCGTCGATGCGCCGATGACCGCGGATGATTACGTGAGCGAGGTCCTGGTCGTCGGCGAGGGCAATCCGCGACCGGGCGTGATCACCTTTCATTTCACGCCGCTGTCGGCCAAGGCTGCCGCGTCGACGCGCATTCGCCTTGCGGCCACGCAGAACATCATCGTCGTTGCCAAGACCAGCAAGGGCGCCTTCTATACCGAGCAGAAGCTGGTGAAGGTGACCATCGGCGGCTGCGGCGGCTGATCACGCGAAGGCGAGCGGAGGACGATCATGGCGGACAAGCCGAGACTGAAGCTTCCGACCGAGGCCAAGAAGGGCGACGTCATCGAGATCAAGACGCTGATGCCCCACATCATGGAGTCGGGCCAGCGCAAGGACAAGGACGGCAAGGTGATCCCGCGCAAGATCATCAACAAGTTCACCTGCACGTTCAACGGCAAGCCCGTCTTCAGCGCCGATCTCGAGCCGGCGATCGCGGCCAATCCCTATCTGCAGTTCTACGCGAAGGTGGAGGAGAGCGGCACGTTCCGCTTCGCCTGGACCGACGACGACGGGACCGTGACCACCGCGGAGCAGTCGATCACCGTCGGCTGAGGCCGGGCACGGGCGTGCCGAAGAAGAAGAGACACGGCAGGGAGGCAAGGGTGCGATGAGGCGTGGAGCGATGGGCACGGGCGCCGCGCTTGCGGTGCTGGCGGCCGCTGCCGCGTTCGGCGTCGGCGTGGCCGCGTCGGGCGCGGAGACGGCGAAGGTGCCGCTCGATACCAAGGGGGAAGCGTCGGCGCGGCCGTGGAAGCGCTACCCGGGTTGGCCGACCCGCGACGAATCGAGATTCAACACGCTGGCGAAGCTCGCTTCGCCGCCCGCGCCCAAGGAGCCGCGCCCGCTACCGGCCCTCACCGGCGATCCGGCCAACGGCGAGAAGCTGGTGGCCGACCGCAATCGCGGCGGCTCGTGTCTCGCCTGCCACGTGATGGGACCGGCAGGCGGCGCCAATCTGCCGGGAAATGTCGGGCCCGATCTCTCCGAGATCGGGAATGCCGGCCTCAGCGACGAGCAGCTCTTCAATTTCATCTATGACGCGCGCGTCTACAATCCCGAAACGGTGATGCCGCCCTGGGGCAGCCACGGTCTGTTCAGCGACCAGGAGATCATGGACATGGTCGCCTTCCTCAAGACGCTGAAGGCGCCGGCGGCGTTCAAGACCCCGCTCGATGATCCGGACAAGCGCCCGGTTCCGGTGGAAAAGCGCGACAATCTCGACCCGATGGAAAATCCCGGCCTGTGGGCGATCGACAAGGCCAAGGCGCTGTGGAAAGCGCGCGGACCCTCGGGTTTTGCGTGCGCCACCTGTCACAGCAATCCCGAAGCCTCGTTCAAGACCTGGGCCGCGACCATGCCGAAATGGGAGCCACGGCTCGACAAGGTGCTGGGCGTGGAGGAATTCATCACCCGCCATGCGCGGGCAACCACGGGCTTCGACTGGCTGATGGAGACCGACGAAAACCGCGCCATGTCGGTCTATCTGCACAACCTCGCCAATGGCGCGCCGATTTCCGTCGACACCTCGAGTCCGCAGGCGCAGGCAGCGATCGCGCGCGGCAAGGAACTCGCGAGCCGCAAGCTCGGCCAGCTCAACTTCGCCTGCACCGACTGCCACGGCAAGGCGGCGAATCGCTGGATCCGCGGCCAATGGTTGGGCGAGCCGCGAGGGCAATACGATCATTTCCCGACCTGGCGCACCAGCCTGCAGGCGATCTGGGATATCCGCCAGCGCTTCCAGTGGTGCCAGGTCAATATTCGCGCCGACGAACTGCCGCCGGATGCCAAGGAATATGGCGATCTCGAGCTCTATCTTGCCTCGCTCAACCAGGGTTTGAAGGAGAATGTGCCGGGGATCAGGCACTGAGCGAGGGCTTGGGGAAATCCTGCGCGAGGCGTCGGGCCTGACGCCGTTGCGGCCGGGGAATCGGGATGATGAGGCGGCGTGAGGTTCTGGCGATCGCCGCCGCGGCCGCGGCGGTAACCGGGATGGGTCCGTTCGCGCGCGCGATGGCGCAGCAGAGGCTGACGCAGCGCGAGCTTCTCCAATTCGACGCGCTCGGCAATGTCACGCTGCTGCACGTGGCGGACATCCACGGCCAGCTCGCACCGGTCTATTTCCGCGAGCCGTCGGTCAATCTCGGGGCGGGCGAGGCGAGGGGACGACCGCCGCATATCACGGGAAAGGCGTTCCTCTCCCGCTTCGGCATTGCCGCGGGGTCGCCCGCCGCCTACGCCTTGACCGACCAGGACTTTGCGGCGCTTGCGAGGGAATACGGCCGCATGGGCGGGCTCGACCGCGTGGCGACGGTGGTCAGGCACGTGCGCGGCGAACGCGGGGCCGACAAGGTCCTGTTTCTCGACGGCGGCGACACCTGGCAGGGCTCGCTCGTTGCGCATCGCACGCGGGGGCAGGCCATGGTGGATTGCATGGCCCTGCTTAAGCCGGAGGCGATGACCGGGCATTGGGAATTCACCTACGGCGAAGCGCGGGTGAAGGAACTGATTGGAAGACTCGGTTTTCCGTTCCTCGCGCTCAACGTGCGCGACACGGAATGGGACGAACCGGTCTTCCCCCCATACCGGATATTCGAGAAGGGCGGCGTCGCCATCGCGGTTCTCGGTCAGGCCTTTCCCTATCAACCGATCGCCAATCCGCGCTGGCTCGTCCCGCGCTGGTCGTTCGGCATCCGCGAGGAAGACGTGCGCGCGAACGTCCGGAAGGCGCGCCGGGAAGGCGCGCAGCTCGTGGTGCTGCTGTCGCACAACGGTTTCGACGTCGACCGCAAACTCGCCACGCGCGTCGCCGATATCGACGTGATCCTCACCAGTCATACGCACGACGCCATTCCCGAGGCGGTCAGAGAGGGCGACACGCTGCTGATCGCCTCGGGCAGCAACGGCAAATTCGTCTCCCGGCTCGACCTCGACGTGCGGGACGGCAGGATCCGGGATTTTCGCTACAAGCTGATCCCGGTGTTCGCCGACGCCATTTCCCCCGATGCCGAGGTGGCCGACGCGATCGCCAGGGCGCGCGCGCCCTTTGCCGAGGAGCTTGCGCGCGTGGTCGGCCGCACCGAGTCGCTGCTCTACCGGCGCGGCAATTTCAACGGCACGCTGGACGACCTCATTTGCCACGCGCTGTTGGAAGAGCGCGACGCCGAAATCGCCCTGTCGCCCGGATTCCGCTGGGGCACCAGCGTGCTCCCCGACGCGCGCATTACCATCGAGGACATCCACAACGCGACCGCCATCACCTATCCGCAGGTCTATCGCCAGACCATGACCGGAGAGCGGCTGAAGACCGTGCTGGAAGACGTGGCCGACAATCTCTTCAATCCCGACCCCTACTACCAACAGGGCGGCGACATGGTTCGCTGCGGCGGGCTCGGCTATGCCATCGATTTGTCCAAGCCGATGGGCGCGCGCATCTCCGACATGACGCTGCTGCGGACCGGCGAGCCCATCGATCCGCGGAAGGATTATGTCGTCGCCGGATGGGCGAGCGTGAACGAGGGCACGCAGGGCCCGCCGGTGTGGGAACTGGTCGAGCGCTATATCGCGCGGCGCGGGACGGTCCGCATCGCGGCCCATTCGGCAGTGAAAATTTCCGGGATTTAGCGTTCCCCCTATATATTCATAAAGAGGAATGTGATAATCAGGCACCGGGCAACCTGCCGGAGCCGCTCATGTCCTCTCCCCTCGATCGCGGCGCCTCGCGCCGCCGTTTTCTCGCCGCCGGTCTCGCCCTTGCCGCCGGCGGACGCGCCGCCCTCGCGGACCCGCGGAACCTTCCTCCCAATGTCGCCGAGTGGACGCGGACGCTCGGCGACGGGGTCGGCGCGCGGCCTTACGGTCATCCGTCGAAATTCGAAAAGGATGTCGTGCGCCGCACCGTGCCCTGGCTCACCGCGACGCCGGAGTCCTCCGTCAGTTTCACCCCGCTGCATCAGCTCGACGGCATCATCACGCCCAACGGCCTGTGCTTCGAGCGTCATCATGCCGGCATTGCCGAGGTCGATCCTGCCGACTACAGGCTGATGATCCACGGTCTGGTCGAGCGGCCGCTGATCTTCACGCTCGAGCACCTCAAGCGCTTTCCCCGCGTCAACCGGATCTATTTTCTGGAATGCGCGGCCAATTCCGGCATGGAATGGCGGGGCGCTCAGCTCAACGGCTGCCAATACACGCACGGCATGGTGCACTGCGTGCAATACACCGGCGTGCCGCTCAAGCTTCTGCTGGCCGAGGCGGGTCTCAGACCCAACGCGAAATGGATTCTGGCCGAAGGCGGCGACGCGGCGGCGATGACGCGTTCGCTCCCGCTTGCCAAGGCGCTTGACGACTGCCTCGTCGCCTATCGCATGAACGGGGAAATGCTGCGTCCGGAGCAGGGCTACCCGGCCCGTCTCGTGGTCCCGGGGTGGGAAGGCAACATGTGGGTGAAGTGGCTGCGTCGACTGAAAGTGGGCGACGAGCCGTGGTTCACCCGCGAGGAGACCTCCAAATACACGGATCTGCTCGCGAACGGCAAAGCACGGCAGTTCACCTGGGTGATGGACGCTAAATCCGTGATCACCACGCCTTCGCCCCAGGCGCCGGTGCGACAGAAAGGTTTTCTGGTGATTTCCGGACTCGCCTGGTCGGGACGCGGCAGCGTCCGTCGCGTGGACGTCTCGCTCGACGGAGGCCGCAATTGGCGGACCGCGCGCATCGACGGGCCGGTATTCGACAAGGCCTGCGTGCGCTTCTACTACGAGCTCGACTGGAACGGCGAGCCGCTGCTGCTGCAGTCGCGGGCCATGGATTCAACCGGCTACGTGCAGCCGAGCAAGGACGATCTGCGCAAGATCCGCGGCGTCAACTCGATCTATCACAACAACGGCATACAGACCTGGGCCGTGCGGCCGGACGGGGAGGTCGAGAATGTGGAAGTGGGCTAGACGACCGCCTGCGCGCCGCGCAGAGGCGTCGCGCCTTGCGCCATCCTTCCTCGCGGCCGGTCGATATGGTTTCGCCGCGCTTCTTCTGCTTGCCGCAAGCCTCGAGGAGGTCGCGGCCGGCGGTAACGGCGCGGCGGTCCGCCAGTACGGCATCGGCCGACCTGCCAGCGCCGCGGAGATCGCCGGCTGGGACATCGACGTGCGGCCCGACGGGAGCGGGGCGCCGCCGGGCCGCGGCTCGGTCAAGCAGGGCGAGAAGCTCTACATGGAGCGTTGCGCGGCCTGCCACGGCGAATTCGGCGAAAGCGCCGGCCGCTGGCCGCCGCTGGCGCAGGGCAAAGGCACGCTCGCCTCGAACGACCCGGTCAAGACCGTCGGCTCCTATTTTCCCTATCTTTCGAGCGTCTTCGATTATGTCCGGCGGGCGATGCCGTTCGGCGACGCCCAGTCGCTCACCAATGACGAGCTCTATGCCATCGTCGCCTATGTTCTTTACCTCAACGACATCGTCGACGAAAATTTCGTGCTCTCGAAGGAAAGCTGGGCGCAGGTCAGGATGCCCAATGCCGGCGGCTTTTTCGACGACGACCGCGAGACGAGCGAAAAGGCTTTCTGGAATCCCGATCCGTGCATGAGCAACTGCCGACCCCCGGTCCGCATCATCAACCGGGCCCGCGCGCTCGACGTGACCCCCGACGAGGACGGGACCCGCAAGCGCGGCGTCGAATAGCGGCGGCCCTCCGCTCCCGGCGCAGCGGACCGCGGTGCGGCCGCCCCGTCTCCTTCGAGTCGCGAATCGCGCGCCGGCTTTGCGTCGGTCGCGGCTTTGGCCTATGACTCCCGGCGCAAATCCTACCCCTTGGGATCCCTCATGGCGAAGCTCAGTCTTTCCGTCGCGGTACGCGATTACGACCGCACGCGCCCGCTGTTCGACGGCCTGGTGCAGATCGACGGCGTCGATCCGATCTTCATGGCGCTCGATCCGGAGGAAATCTTCTTCCGTGCCTTTCGCCATACGGAATTCGACATTTGCGAATTGTCGCTTTCGAGCTTCACCGTGAAGACCGCGCAGGGCACGTGCCCTTATGTCGGCGTGCCGGCATTTGTCTCGCGAACCTTCCGGCACACGGCGATTTACGTGCGCACCGATCGCATCAGGACGCCGGCCGACATGAAGGGCAAGACCATCGGCGTCGCCGAATACCAGCTCACCGCCAATGTCTGGGCGCGCGCGATCCTTCAGGACGACTACGGCGTGACGCCGGCGGACATCCATTGGGTGAGGGGCGGGCTCACCGATGCCGGTCGCCCGGAGAAGATTGCCGTCACGCTGCCCAAGGACGTCACGCTCCACGACATTCCGCCGGAACGGACCCTTTCCGAGATGCTGGACGCCGGGGAGATCGACGGTTTCATCGGACCGCGCGTGCCGCCCGCGTTCGAGCGCGGCGATCCGAACATCGGCTGGCTGTTTCCCGATCCCGTCGCGGCGGCCAAGGACTACTATCGGCGCACCGGCATTTTCCCGATCATGCACCTGATCGGCGTGCGCCGGGACCTTGCGCAGCAGCACCCGTGGCTCCCCGGCGCGGTGTTCAAGGCCTTCGAGCGGGCCAAGCAGATCGCGCTCGAGAAGCTTGCCGATACGTCGTCGACGAAGGTGACCTTGCCCTTCGTGGAGGAGCGGCTGATGGAAGCGCGCGCCTTGATGGGACACGACTTCTGGCCCTACGGCCTGGCGGCAAACCGCACGACGCTCGAGACCTTCCTCCGGCATCACCATGCACAGGGCCTTTCGCCGCGGCTGGTCAAGCCGGAGGAACTGTTCCACCCCGGCACGCTGGAGAGCTTCAAGCTTTAGCGCGGATTCCGGCGAGCGCGGGGCGATGGGGGCGCATTCCCCGTCATTGCGAGCGCGCGCGACCATAGTGCCCGTCATTGCGAGCGCGAGCGAAGCGAGCGCGAAGCAATCCAGAATCGGGCAGGGCCACGCGGCACACCGCCCGCCCATGACTCGCGGGCCGGCCCGCCTGGATTGCTTCGGCGGCTGCGCCGCCTCGCAATGACGATGGACATGGCGGTGCCCTCACCGCCCGCCCACGACCCGCGGCACGGCCGCCCCTCCGTCATTGCGAGCCCGCGCGAAGCGAACGCGAAGCAATCCAGAATCGGGCAGGGCCACGCGGCACACCGCCCGCCCATGACTCGCGGGCCGGCCCGCCTGGATTGCTTCGGCGGCTGCGCCGCCTCGCAATGACGGTGGCCCACGGCCGTGCCCCCGCCGCCGGCGACGACCCGAAGGGCCGGGCCGTCTGGATGGCTTCAACGTGCGGCGCTACCGTCTCGCCGCGGTCGCGGCGCCCCCGAGGCGGCCGATCAGGCTGTTGGCGCCGATCGCCAGCACGAAGAGCACGATCAGATTGGCGTACATGCGCGGCATGTCGAAGGTCGAATAGGCGTTGATGATGAGAAAGCCGATCCCCTTGTTGGACAATTTGGTCTCGGCGAGCAGCGTGCCGATCAACGCGACACCGAGGCCGAGTCGCACGCCGTTCATGATCGGGTGTCGCATGGCCGGCAGGTAGATCTTCGTGACCATCTGCAGCGCGCTGGCGCGAAAACTCCTGCCGACGCGGATCAGCACCGTGTCGATCTGACGCATGCCGGCGGCCACGGACAGCGCAACGGGAAAGAAACAGGAGAGCGAGCCCAGCGCCACCTTCGAGGGCGAATCGACGCCGAACCACATGATCATGACCGGGAAGAAAATGATCTTGGGCGTCGGCCCGAGATAATAGAGGTAGGGCTCGAAGGCGCGCGCGAGAAAGCGGTTCGATCCGAGCACGAGCCCGACCACAAGGCCCGTGCCGCCGCCGATTGCGAGCGCGGCGGCGACCTCGCCGGCCGTGACGCCGAGATTGTAATAATAGTTTTCGCGCGAGAGGAGCGCGAGGACGGCGCGGCCGATGGCGAGCAGCGAGGGCACGACGTCGCGGTAGAACCAGCCCGTATGCGAGAGGAATTCCCACAAGGCCAGCAGCGCGAGGATCATGGCGGCGCGCAGCAAGGTCACCGATGCGGCATGCGGCTCATGCCGGGCATTCGCAGTTAATCGATCGGTCGCAGCCATCGCTCGATGCGCTCCAGCGTCATGAAGAAAGCGACGCTTACCAGGACAACGAAGAAGATCGCCGCATAGGTGCCGGCGAGGTCGTATCGTTCGGCAAGGTCGTTGATTAGCTGGCCGAGTCCGCCGGAATTGATGAGGAACTCGACGCCGACGATGTTGATCAGCGCGAAGATCAATCCGAGCCGCACGCCGACGAAGATCGTCGGCAGCGCGGCGGGAAACAGGATCTTCCAGAATTGCTGGGTGCCGGTCAGGTTGAAGCTCCTGCCCACATCGACGAGCACCTTGCGGGTCGTCGAGAGGCCCTCGATCGTCTTCAGGATGACGGGCGGCAGCGCGGCCACGAACCCGATCATGATGATCGTCCAGGCATTGCGGCCGAAGATCACCATGAACAGCGGGTAGGCGAGCACGACGGGAGCGGCGGCCCAGGCGGCGATCCAGGTTTCCGTTGCCTGCCGCAGGAGGCGGAAACGGTGGATCAGCACGCCGGCCGCGACGCCGAGGACGGTGATCATGAGGCCGGCGGCAAGGCATTCGCCCGCGGTGAGCAGGAAGCGATGGCCGATATGCTCCTCCAGGACGATCCGGGAAATGCCGCGCGCCACCTCCGAAGGTGGCGGCACGATGAAGCGGTTGATCCAGTCGGCCCTGATCATGATTTCGGCCGCGGCGAGTCCGAGGCCGACCGCCGCAAGCCCCGCCGCGGCGGGCGCGAGGCGGGAACGGGAAAGGCGGTCGCTCATCCCATGCTTGCTCACGGCGGCGCCTCGTGGTCGAGTGCGTGGGTTTCCGCATCCCTCATGCCGCGGCTTGCCTCCTCGCGCAGATCGTTCCAGATCTGTGCCACGTAGCGGCCGAAGGCTTCGCTGCCGACGATTTCCGAGTCGCGCGGGCGCGGCAGGTTGATATCAACGATGCGTTTGACGCGGCCCGGCCGGTAGGTCATCACCAGGATGCGGTCCGACATCTGCACCGCTTCGGTGATGTTGTGCGTGATGAGCAGAGTGGTCTGTCGCAGCTGCTGCTGGATCTGCAGCACCTTGTCGCCGAGCAACAGCCGCGTCTGCTCGTCGAGCGCGGCGAAGGGCTCGTCCATCAAAAGGATCTTCGGTTCCGAGGCGAGCGTGCGCGCAAGCGCGACGCGCTGGCGCATCCCGCCCGACAGCTCGCCGGGATAGCGGTTCTCGAAGCCGGCGAGCCCCACCATGGCGATGAAGCGGCGCGCGCGTTCGATCCGCTTGCGCTTCGGCATTCCGACGAGCTCGAGCGGGAAAGCCACGTTGTCGCTGACGGTCCGCCACGGGAATGTCGATTCCTCCTGGAACACCATGCCGATCGACGGGTGCGGCCCCGAGATGATCTCGCCGGCAACGCGGACGGTGCCTTGATGGCTCGTCAGCAGCCCGCCGATGACGTTGAACAAGGTGGATTTGCCGCAACCGGACGGGCCGATGATGGAGAGAAATTCGCCGGGCTCGACCGCGAAGGACACGTCTTCCACCGCGGTGATCACGCCCTCCGGCGTGGCAAAACGCACGGTGACGTCGTCCGCGGTCAGGATGGCGCTGTCGCGGTCGGCAGCCATCGCTAGCCGCTCGCCCGCGTCATCGCCGCGGTCGTCTCGGCGGCATAGCCCGGTTCGACGCGGCAGTCGACGACGGCCACGGCGCCCGACTCGACCGCGGCGATGGCCCGTTCGAAGGTCGGCCGCAGCTCGGCGATTGTCGTCACCGGACCGAATCCTTGCGCGCCTTGCGCGCGCGCCATGGCGGCAAGATCGATGTCCGGATCGGCAATGCGCTGGCCGATCCAGCGGTTCTCGACGGGGCGGCTGCGCATGCGGGCGACACGTTCCTGATGCAGCTCGTCGTTGAAGAAGGAGCGATTGTTGGCCACCACGAGAAGCAGCGGAATGTGGTAATGCGCCGCCGTCCACAGCGCGGTCACCCCCATCAGGAAGTCGCCGTCGCCGCAGACGCCGACGGGGAGGCGACCCGTGCCCCTGAGCGCGAGCGCCGCGCCCACCGAGATGCCCGGCCCGCCGCCGACGCCGCCGCCGCCGTCGCTGCCGAGATAGTCGAGCGGATGCGCGAAGGTCCAGCTCGCGCCGTTCCACGACAGGGGAACATGCGTGAGGCTTGCCGGCCGCCGGCCGATCGCCTCGCGCAGCGCCGCGGCCATGTGATCGACCGTGAGCGTCTCGCCCGCCGGAACCGGGAAGGCCGTGGTCGCTGCTTGCCCGCTGCGCGCGGGCGCGCCGCCGAGCGCGGCGAGGAGCGGCGGCACGGCAAGGTCCGGTTCGCAATCGATGAACACGTCGACGGGCGGCAGGCCCTGGTAATCCATGCTCCAGCCATTGTGGAGGCGGTGATCGACGGAAACCTGCACGATCCGCGCCGTCGACGCCGCGCCGGCCTTCTGGAGCGTCCCCGCGAGATCGAGCCAGTCGAGGCTGAGGATGACATCGGCCGCGGCAATGGCATCGGCCGCGGCCTTGGGCAGGACCATGCCGCCGGGCGCGCCGGCGTGCAGCGGGTGCGCGGTCGGGAACGAGGCGGCGATCTTGAGATCGGTGACGACGCGCGCGCCGAGCCGTTCCGCGAGCGCCACGCGTCGATCCCAGGCCTGCGTGCTGCGCGAGACGCGGCCGGCCAGAATCACCGGACGCCGGGCGCGCGCGAGAAGGGCGGAGGCCGCGGCGACGGCGTCCGGATTCGCGGCCCCGGCGACCGGCGGCATGAAACGCTTGGCGTCGATCGGCGGAACCGGTTCGACGAGTTTCTCCTCCTGCATGCCGGCGTCGAGATTGACATAGGTCGGTCCGCGCGGCGCGGTATTGGCGATCCAGCACGCGCGCAGGATCGCTTCGCGCGCGGCGAGCGGCGAGGCCGGCTGGTCGTCCCACTTGGTATAGCCGCGCACGAGCGCCCCCTGGTCGCGCGCCGTGTGGATCCAGTCGATCCACGGTCGCCGCTTGACCGCGTCGACGGGGCCGGTGGCGCCGATGATCAGCATCGGCATGCGGTCGCACCAGGCGTTGAAGATCGCCATGGTGGCGTGCATCAATCCCACATTGGAATGCACGGCGACCGCCATGGCCTTGTCCGTGACCTTGGCATAGCCATGGGCGATCGCGACCGCGCTTTCCTCGTGGAGACAAAGCAGGATCTGCGGCCGCCGGTTGCCGAGATAGTTGACCAGACTGTCGTGCAGACCGCGGTAGCTCGCGCCGGGATTGAGCGCAATATAGGGGATGTCGAGCGCGCGCAGCGCATCGGCGGCGACATCGCTGCCGAAGGCCGCGGCATTGACGCCGGCGGGCCGCGGCCGATCAAGACCGGCAATGTCGTCGCAGACGATGCGCTGCGTCCCACTGCGGTCGGAAGCGGCCACCGGTTCAATCCCCACAAGTTCCCCGCCAGTCGCGGCACGCGGCATTTGAAGCGGATTATCCGCCCTGACGCAATCGGGCGAGCAGCTTCAGCCCGGCATAACCGTCGGCCGGCTCCATGCCCACTTTCTTCTGAAAGGCGATGACGGCGCGAACCGTGTCGCTGCCGATGCGGCCGTCGATCCCGTCGGTCTTGAACCCGAGCGCGTTGAGCCGGCGCTGGATCTCCTTCACCTCCGCAAGGGTCGGCGCGCGCTCGCCGCCGGGAAACGGCTGGCGGAAGTCCGCCTCGCCGCGGATCAGGTCGCCGAGATGGCAGAGGGCAAGGCTGTAGGCGCGCGAGGGATTGTAGGAATAGACGGCGCGGAAATTCTGCCCGACGAGAAAGGCGGGGCCGCCGCGTTCCGGCAGCCAGAGCCTCGCGCGGTCATGCGGACGCGCGAACGGCGAACCGTCCGCGCGTCGGATGCCGAGCGCCTCCCAGCTCGCATAGGTGCGCAGCGTGCGATCGTCGGCGAGGTGGGCGCGCCCGGCCGGCAGAACGACCTCGCAACCCCACGCCTCGCCGCGGCGATAGCCGCCCCGCTCGACCAGATAGCGGGCGGTGCCGGCGAGCGCATCGTCGGGCCGCCCGTACGGCGTGATGCGACCGTCGCCGTCATAGTCGACACCCATCCTCAGCCAGACTTCAGGCATCCATTGCGTATGGCCCATGGCGCCGGCCCAGGATCCGATCATTTGCGCCGGTTCGGCCCAGCCGCGGTCGACGATGATCAGCGCGTTGCAGAGCTCGGCCTCCCAGTAGCGCCGCCGACGCGGCTCGCGCCAGGCGAGCGCCGCGAGCGCGGGGATGACCGGCCGCATATATTTCGGATTGGTGACGACGTCGCCGAAGGAGGACTCCATGCCCCACAGCGCGACGAGGAGATGCCGCTCCACTCCGAAATCCTTCTCGATGCGCGCGAGCAGATCGGCATAGTCGCGCAGGCGCTGCCTGCCGGTGATCACCCGCCATTCGGAACAGCGCCGGTTGATGTATTGCCACAGCTTCTCGGTGAACTCCGGCTGCGAACGGAACTGCTCGAACACGCTCATGTCGGGTTCGAGGCCGTTCATCACCCGCGCATAGCTTGCCGCCGACACGCCGCGTCGGAGCGCATAGGCGCGAAACGCGGCGACCCAATGGTCGAAGCCGAGCGGCGCGGCGGAGCCGACATCCGGCCCCGCCCATGCGGCCGCGGCGCCGAGCAGGGTGACCAGAAAACCGCGGCGGCTCAGCGGATGGCGGGGAGTCAACAGCATCGTGCGCGCATTCTAGCGCAGGATCCCGAAAGGTGGGAACCGGTTGTCCCGGGCGATCATGCACGCAAGATGGTTGTCGGTCGGCGCGAGTCGCGCGACATAACGCGACATCGCGCGTTCGCACAAGGATCCGCTCGGATTGGATCGGCGCCGTCATGGCCTCGCGCGCGGGCGTGGCGACGATGCCATATCGCGGCCGCCGCGCCGACGGTGGGGGAAGCGGGAATCGATCATCGGCGTTCGTGACCATGGCGGCGATGGTGGCGCGCGCGGTGGACGCGCTTGTGGAATCGCGGCTTGTGCGCCTTTGCCGCGTGTCCGCTCGATGATTGCGCATGTGGCGGCCTCGGCGCCGGAAACGCGCGGGCAGCCGGGTCCATTGCCGGCTCGTCATGGGCGATGACCGGCGGCTTGTCGGGAACGGGAGGCGGAGGCTCGCCGGATTTGATCTCGGTGCCGCGCGCGCCGATCATGCGCTCGTAGGCGAGCACCAGCGTCATGTAGGGATTGACCCAGACCCAGCCCGCCTTGGTGAAAACCTGGATGTTGAAATGCAGGTGATACGAGGTGCCGTTCTCGTAATCGCCCCACGTGCCGACCTTGCCGATGACCTCGCCTTCGCTCACCTTCCGGCCGCTGAGCAGACCGTCCGCATCCATGAAATGCGGATTCATGTGCATGTAGCGGAAACGGACGAGGTCGTTCGCGGTATTGACGAGGATATAGACCGCGAGGTTGCCGCGATTGCGCCATATGACGCCGTCGCGCACCGCCACCACTTCGTGCTGGTAGGGCAGGCAACGGTCCGCCTGCGCGTTCAGTAGCACGCAATTGGCGGGACGTATGTCTTCACCCTGGTGGCCGCGGCCGCCGGGACATTGTCCGACCAGGAAGTCGCGCAACTCGCAGAAATTGTCGCGCCACGGATAGGTGAAGTTGACCGCGGCGGATTCGTCGAACACCAGGGGCAGACCGTTCACGCGGCAGGAATAGTGGGCGCCTTTTCTGCCGAGCGTCCCGTCATGGCCGCTGCGATAGCAGTCGCCCCACGGCATGAAGGATTGCGATTTCACATAGGCGGGCGCGTGTGCGATCGGGAAGCGCATCTCGGCATAGACGTGACGGTCGGCGCGGCCGGGGAGTTTGTGCCAGCCGGTTTCGGGAATGAGGTCTCCGGGACCGTAATAGGTGAAATCGGACGAGAGCGGCGTGGGCTCGGCAAGATCGATATGCGGCGCTCGGATCGGGCGCGGACTTCCGCCGACGGTCTGCAGCAGACGCAGAAACCTGAGCGCGATCGGGTCGGCCTCCCTGCAGGACAGATAACGTCGCGCGCGCGGCCGATCGTAGCATTGGATCGAGACGACATAGGGCACGCCGAAGCGTTCGAAGGCATAACGCAGATGCGCGTCGCGCAGAATGCGACGGATGCCGGGAAACGAGTCGGCGAGTTCGCGCGCGGGAAACACCTCCTGATGCTCGGGCCCGTCCAGATCATAGGTGAAGGCGGCGCCGGTGATCTCGATTTCGACCGGCTTGCGATAGATGAAATCAAGCCCGCCGTCGCCGCTGTCGATGAAGAAGGTGGCGGTGTAGCCGGCCGGTCCCGGCAGGAAGAGGCCGCCGGGGTGAAAGGGGCCGAAATAGGAATCCGACGTCGTCGCCTCCGGCCTGCCCGCGGCGACGTCGGCGCGAAAGCGGTCGACGTCGAACGGCAGCAACACCGGCACGCTGCTCTTGTCGATTCCGGGGAAGCGGCGGCCGGTAAGCGTGTTCAGGCGGGCGAATTCCTCCGCCGGCGGGTCGATGCCGTGATCGGACAATGAGGCCGCCGCTTCCGCCCAGTTGACCTCGGAGAGGGTCACGCGCGGCGCCTCGAGCTCGGCGGCGGCCGCGCTGGCGGCAAATGAGGCGGCGCCGGCGGCGAAGGCCAGCCGCCGAAAGAGGCTGTCGGCACCCGGCAGGCTGCTAGTCCTTCGCGCGCTCCACATAGGAGCCGTCCGCGGTGTTGATGACGACGCGCGTGCCGGTCGTGATGTGGGTGGGCACCATGGTGCGCACGCCGTTCGACAACATCGCCGGTTTGAAGGATCCCGCCGCGGTCTGTCCCTTCACGACCGGTTCGGTCTCGACGATCTCGAGCGTCACCTTCTGCGGAATCTCGATGGAGACCGGCGTGCCTTCGTGGATCGCCAGGCTCACCACCATGCCCTCCTGGAGGTACTTCTCGTAGTCGCCTACGATATCGGCGGGAACGGTCACCTGATCATAGGTTTCCTGGTTCATGAAATGGAAGCCGTCGGCGTCCTTGTAGAGGAAGGAGAACTCGTGGTCCTCCACATGGGCGCGCTCCACCTGGTCGGTGGTCTTGAAGCGAACCGAGGTCTTCACGCCGTCGGAAATCCGGCGCATATCGACCTGGGTGGTGGGGGTGCCCTTGCCGGGATGGAAATTCTCGGCGGTGAGCACGACGTAGAGCTTGCCGTCGAGTTCGACGATGTTGCCCTTGCGGAGCTGGCTGGCAATGACTTTCACGCGATGGTTCCCTGGCTCGGAGGCGGCCGGCGGCCGCGGATTCGCCGCGCACCATAGCGATCTTCGCGTGCGACGCCAGTCCTTCCCGGCGCGGATTTTGTCGCGGTAGTCGGGCGGGGCGGACGTGGGAAAAAACCCGCCTTTCTGGCTCGAGGGAGTGCATGCCGCGCGCCGGCCCCGCCTCCTGGCCCGGGCGCGGATCGCGACGGCGCTGCGCGCCTGGTTTGCGTCGCAGGGGTTCATCGAGGTCGAAACCGCGGCGCTTCAGGCCTCGCCGGGCAACGAAACCCACCTGCACGCCTTCGCAACCGCGCTCCACGACCCGGGCGGGCAATCCGTCCGGCTTTACCTGCGCACGTCTCCCGAATTCGCCTGCAAGAAGCTGTTGAGCGCGGGCGAGGCGCGCATCGTGGAATTCGCGCGCGTGTTCCGCGACCGCGAGCGGGGCGCGTTGCACCATCCGGAATTCACCCTCGTCGAATGGTATCGCGCGAACGCGCCCTACGAGATGCTCATGGAAGACTGCGCGGCGATCATGGCGGAAGCGGCGCGCGCGGCGGGCGCGCGCACACTGTGCTTCCGCGGCCGGACCTGCGACCCGTTCGCGGAGCCCGAACGCGTGAGCGTGGGCGAGGCCTTCGCGCGGCACGCCGGCATCGATCTTCTCGCCACGGTGAGCGGCGGCGTGGGCGACCGCGACGCGCTCGCCGCGGCCGCGGCGCGGGCCGGCGTGCGGTGTGCGGCGGATGACAGCTGGAGCGACGTGTTCAGTCGCATATTGACGGAGCGGATCGATCCGCATCTCGGGCTCGGACGCGCCACCCTGCTCTACGACTATCCGCTTCCGCTCGCGGCGCTGGCGCGCGCGAAGCCGGGCAGCGACAAGGTGGCCGAGCGGTTCGAGCTCTATGCCTGCGGGGTCGAGCTCGCCAACGGGT
>Ga0209061_1002403_pt1 | contig 23953 bp, 28 predicted proteins | sample Coa_R1_10_FD_187157 | JGI IMG/M metagenome (GOLD analysis project Ga0209061, IMG submission 187157) | Surface soil microbial communities from Centralia Pennsylvania, which are recovering from an underground coalmine fire - Coalmine... | ecosystem: Environmental > Terrestrial > Soil >...
GGCCGCGGGGATCCGCTCCCAGGCCCGCAACACCCTCGGCGTCCGGATCATCCGGCTGGACGAGGGCGATGCGGTCCGCGACGCGGTCGCCCTCCCGAACGACCCCGACGCGGCGGCCGCCCCGGCCGCGGGCGCCGGTGAGCCCCCGGCGGACGGGGACGAGGAGGAGGATCGCGATGTTCCGGCATCCCCGACGTCGCCCCCGTGAGACGGTCAAGAAGTGCCCGGAGTGCGGCTCGATCCACGTGGTCTTCGAGGCCGGCCTCATCACCGGGCAGCGCTACCACTGCCTCGACTGCAACTACATCGGCTCCTTCATCGTCGAGGAGTACCTCCCCGAAGGGACCGATCCGGCCCGCGCGGAGCGGACCGACCCGCCCCCCTAAGGATCCGATCGGTCCGGTCGGCTTCGGGCGACCAGCGAGAGCGCCCGGGCGGTCGGAAGGACGTCGTGGACCCGGAGAATCTCCACCCCCGCCGCCGCCGCCAGGACCGCGGCGGCCAGACCGGCCTCCCGGCGGGCGTCGACCGCGCCGGGGCCGGTCCCGCCGAGGAACGACTTGCGGGAGGCGCCGATGACCACGGGGTACCCGAGGCTCCGCAGTTCGCCCGCGTGGGTCAAGAGCTCGAGGCTCTGATCCGCCGTCTTCCCGAAGCCGAGGCCGGGGTCGATCATCAGCCGGTCGGCCGGGATCCCCTCCTCGATGGCCCGGTCGGTCGCGTCGGCGAGCGCACGGAAGACCTCCCCCCGGAGGTCGGCATAGTCGGTCTGCTGCTGCATCGTCGCGGGGGTCCCGCGCATGTGCATCACGATCGCCGCCGCGCCGGTCTCCCGGACGACGGCGCGCATCGCCGGATCCCTCAGCCCCTCGACGTCGTTCACGATGTCGGCGCCGGCGGCCACGGCCCGGCGCGCCACCTCGGCGTGCCGGGTGTCGACCGAGATCGGGACCGTCACCCGGGCGGCGAGGCCCTCGATCACGGGAGCGATCCGCCGCCACTCCTCCGCGGGGTCGACCGGGGTCGCCCCGGGCCGCGTTGACTCGCCGCCGATGTCGAGGGCGTCGGCGCCCTCCCGGACCAGGGCCTCGCCGTGCTGGATCGCCCGGTCCGGGTCGAGGAAGCTCCCGCCGTCGCTGAACGAGTCGGGGGTCACGTTGACGATCCCCAGGATCCTCGGCCGGTCCCCGACCGTCCAGGACCGGTGGGCCCCGGGGACGGTCCGGGCGCCGGTCGATTGGAATTGGGCGAGCGCTCTTTCGACCGACCGGCCGATCGCCTTGAGGTGGAACGGCTGGCGCTTGAGCTTCGCGAGGGCTCGGTAAAACTGGGACCGGGTGCCGATCAGGATCACCGGGCTCGTCGCCACGCTGTGGTCGGCGACGCCCCGGGCGTGGACGGCGTCGCCCCCGACCGCGAGGAACTCCTGCTTGAGGAGGGGGGAGGCCTTGAGCGGGACCGCATCGAGCCGGACGAGGAAGCTGCGGGCCTTGCCGGCCATGATGCCGATCCCCTCCGGATCGCAGTCGGTCCGCTCGAACTCCTCGACGATCTCCCGACCGCTAAGGGGGGTGAGGACACGCGCCGGAAACCGGGGGGCTCCCCATGCCGGCGGCTCCGACTCCGGCGCCATCCGGGGGGGTAGCGGTGGGGGTCGCTTAAAGTCCGCCGCCGATACCGCCCCGGATGCCCCGAGACCCCCCGCGCCGCACCGGGATCGTCGTCGCGATCGAGGGCGGTTCCGGGGTCGGGAAGACCGAACTGGTCGAGGAGCTCGCCCGGCGGCTCGGGTGGACGGCCATCCCCGAGGCGTCCGACCTTGGGGGTCGGCGGCCATCGCTGCGGTTTCGCTCCGACGCCGAGCTCGCCCGGCTCGAGTCGGCGCTCCTCCTCCGGGAGCTGGCGCGGTGGCGCCGGGCCGCCCGGGAGCGGGCCCAGGGGGCGTCCACGCTCCTCGACACGGGTCCGTTCGGACCTTTGACCTACACCCGGGGGCTGGTCGAGATCGGGGCGGCGGGACCCGAAGTTCTTCCGATGCTGGTCGCTCGGGGGCGGAAGGCGGTCCTCCGAGATGCGCTGGGGGTCCCGGACCTCGTCCTCTACCTGGACGCTCCCGAGGCGACCCTCCGGCGGCGGGCGGCCCGGTCACCGGCCGATCACCCCCCGAAGCTCACCGAACGGCACCACCGGGTCGGCCGGATCGAGCGGAGGCTCTGGCGGGAGGGTTTCGCCCGGCGGTTCCCGGGACGGTGGATCCGGCTCGATGCCGACCGGCCCGCGGCGTCGGTCCGGCGCTCGGCCGAGCGGGTGATCCGCCGGGCCGAGCCCCGCCGACGGCCCGGTCCGGCGACGCTGCTCCGGTGGCTCGAGGAGATCGGGCGGACTCCCGGGGAGACCGGTAACCGTTAAGAGCCGCGCCCGGTCGCCCCACCGTGATGGCGATGAAGCCGCTGGACCTGCTCCAGCAGAGCCTGCACCAGCGGGTTCTGGTGGAGATGAAGGGGGGCCGGTCGTACCGGGGCGTCCTGGACGCCTTCGACCAGCACCTCAACGTGGTCCTCTCGTCGGCCGAGGAGGTCGTCCAGGAGACCGTCAAGCCCCGCCCGGGCATCACCCTCCTGCGCGGCGACTCGATCGTCTACATCTCACCCTAGGAGGATCGGAGGAGTCGATGTCGAAGGGAACACCGTCCCGCCAAGGCGGGAAGATTGTGCACGTCATCTGCCGTCGCTGCGGCCGCCACTCCTACCACCGCCAGAAGAAGGTCTGCTCCTCCTGCGGATTCGGCGACACCGCCCACCGCCGCCGCTACGACTGGGCGAAGCTCAAGCGCCCGTAGACGGTCCGGACCACCCCGGCGGCCGCGGGGAGGAGACCCAGCGACTGCCCTGGATCGCAAACCGGAGCGGAGCCTCCGCCGCCCGTCGGATCCCGACCCTCGGGCCGACCACGATGGGCGGGACCTCCCGTCGGCCATACCAGACGATCGTCGGGCTGCGGACGGTGTCGGTCCCGTCATCGGCCCGGCTCCAGCCGAGCGCCCGGGCGAGCCGCCCCGGCCCGCGGGTCGACTGGGGCTCGTCGTCGAGCGGCCTGGCGGCCCGGAGGAGCACCGCCTCCCCGGGTCGGGTGACGACATTCGCACAGACGACCTGGTGGATCCGGTAGACGTAGAGGGTGCCCGGACGCCCGAACATCGACCGGTTGCGCGGCGTCGGTCCCCGGTAGGCGTGGTTCGCCGGATCGTCGGCAACGTACGCCTCGCACTCGACGATCTCGAATCGGCGGCGGGCGCCGGCCGGGCCCACCGCCAGATGGGCCCCGAGCAGCTCCCGGGCGACGGTCGCCGTCGGCCGGTCGAAGAACCGGCGGCCGAGCCGGGGGCGGCGGCTCACTGGGCCGGCGCCGGCCCGGTCTCCCGGCGGCGCTCGTTCTCCCGGGTCACGTCGCGGTTGGCCGACCGGATCGTCCGGAGGGCCTCCACGAACGGGGCGACCGCGTCGCCGCGCAGCCCGACAAGGAGCTCGCTGTCCTTCATCCGGGTGTAGACGCGGGAGCCGGCGCAGCCGGTCGAGACCGCGAGGGGGGTGCCGCCGGTGAGGACCGGCACGATCGAGCACATCGGTCGTCCGAGCACGGGGATCGGCGGGGCCTGGGGCCACGCCCGCCGGTACGCCTCGTAGATCCACATGAGCGCCTTCGGGGCGACGAACAGCAGCACCGCCGTCGGGGTCGCCCGGGCGGCGCCGAGCGGCCCGTACACGACGCCCGCGGGCGCCTGCGACTGGTGGGGGATCTGGGCGGCCTCGCCCGGAGCGAGGTAGCCGATCGACTCCATCCAGCCGACGGTCTCCGAGAGTCGTCCGCCCAGGGCTCCCTCCATCGGGATCCCCATCACGTAGGCCCCGATCTCGCACTGCTCGTGGGCCGAGCGGTCGGCGTAGAACGATGCGCTCCGTCCGTCCGCGAAGAAGGTGCAGACCGACGGCGCGCTCTCCGAGCGATGGGGCACACCGGCCGGGGCCCGGTCCTCGTAGCGGAGCTGCATCGGGGGGCTCTCGAGCTCGAGGGCCTCGGCGAGGAACGCCTGGGCATCCGACCAGGCGCTCGTCGGAGCGTTCCCGTGGACCATGACCGAAAATCCCGGCCGACCATAATAGGCTATGCCGGTCGGTCCCGCGGACGCTCGGACCCCTCCGGGAGCCGGCACCGTCCGGGGGCGAGCGCCCGGGTCCGCTCCACCCATCGGGCCGCGTCGGGCTCGACCGCCAGGCCCCGGAGCAGCCGGTCGATGAGTTCGACCGGATCCCGGAACGGAGGGGGAAACCGGGCCACGCCCCAACGGTCCGGAAACCTTCCCCAGCCGTCGGTGCGCCGATGGGCCCGGCGGACGACCTCCTCGACGCGCCGCCCCCGGGCGAAGTCGGAGAGGTCCCGCCGCAGCTCCGGGGCCACGCCCGCCGTCCGGGCCGCCGTCAGAAGGCGGGCGATCTTCTCGGGCCGGTGCCGGCGCACCCGACGGCCCTCGCCCCGGATCCCGTTGAAGTAGAGGAACGGCCGCCCGTCGGACAGCGCCTCGAGCAGGCTCCGGCTCCCCGTGACGATACGGAGCTCGGCCCGATCCCATTACGATCGCCAGCGCGGCCCGGAAAGCGGTCCCACGAACAGCTCGAACCCCTCGGAGGCGCCCCACGGCCGGGGGCTGACCACCCGGAGCCTAACCGGGGGCCGGGCGTCCGCGAGCCCCGCCACGACCCGGGGGGCGATGCGTTCGGCGCTCGACGGGCTCGCGTACCAGAGCCACCGCCGCTCCCGGGTCGCCGGTCGCGACCGCCGGGGGCGGGACGGGTCGGCCGGGATCGGCCCCGTCATCACGGCGCTGCCGAACTCCCGGGCGAACGCCCGGTCGGGCCGGAAGGTCGGGAAGAGGTGGAGGACCCGGGGCCGGTCGAACCCCCGGTAGCGGGCGAACTCCCGGTGGAAGAACCGCGACTGCCGCTCGAACGACCGGTCGGCCCGGATCGACCGTCGGGGGACTCCCCCCTCGCGCAGCCGCTCCGCCTCGGCCGCCCGGCTCGTGAGGGTCCGGGCGAACTCCTCGAGGCTCACGTGGAGGGTGCGGGGGGCACCGTGGATCGCCTCGATCTCCCGGACCTCTCTCGACCAGGGGCCGTCGGCCTCCGGCGCAGCGCTGAGGCCCCACGAAGGGGTCACGGTGAGCGCCGGGGTGCCGGGGGGACCGGGGCGTTTCGGCCGGTCGACGCGCGGCCATCGCCACGGGCCCGGGAGCCCCCGGGGCGGGGGGTGGCCGGCCGAGCGGTAGTACCGGACCCGATGACCCCGGGCGACGAGCTGCCGGCCGACCGCGAGCACCTCCTCGAGATCGCCCCAACCGCCCCCGACGACCGCCGGGAGGAGATAGATCGCGACCCGGGGATCCCCCCGATCCCGGCCCGCTGGGGTCATGCCCCGGACGGCCGGTAGAGCGTCTGCAGTTCGTAAACTGGGGTGAATCCGGCGGCCCGCAGCACCGCCGTCGCGGCGCGCTTGTAGTCGGGGAGCTGGGCCACGATCCGCTGGGCCCCCGCGGCCCGGGCCCAGGCGAACCCCTCGGCCAGTGCGGGGAGGAGCCGCTCCGGCGCCACCGACGGGGCGACGACGAGCCGCAGGTTCCCGCTCGTCTGGGTCTGGGAGGCCGAAAGATGCAGGTAGGCGGCCGGCCGGCCGTCGATTTCGACGGTGCGGGGGTACGATCGGGCCGCGAGCAGGGCGTCCACGAACGAGGTCGCGCCGAACTCCCCGGGTCCGGTGGGCAGCACGGCGTCGACCTCATCGGGCAGTTCGGCTCGGGCGGCCGCGAGGAGCTCCGGAAGGTCGCCGGGCCGGTACGGGCGGCTCGCCGGCGCGGCCGGGGGCTCCCCGGGACCGAGCTCGCGGCTCCACAGGTGGACCGTCCGGAGGGGCCGGTACCCGAGCGACCGGTAAAGGGCGATCGCCGGCGCGTTGGTCGAGAGGACGTCCAGCACGACGTAGCGTCGGTGCCGCCGCGCCGTCTCCGCCTGGGCGCGGAGCAGCAGTTGTCGGGCGAACCCCCGGCGACGGAACGCCGGATCGACGCTCACATTGCTCACGTACCCGGCCCGTTCGGTATAGGTCAGCAGGGTGCCGGCGACGAGCCGACCTCCCTCCTCGAGGACGAAGTAGCGGAAGACCGGCCGGCCGGCGAGCCGGGCGAGGCCGAGCAGCAGGCGGATGTGGGGCCGAAAGAGCCGCCGCAGCACCCGCTCCATCGCCTCGGGCCGGAAGCCGAGGAGGACCGACTCTTCGGGGAAGCTCACCCGGGTGAGTTCGAACAGGGCGGCGGCGTCGCGCGGTCCGAGGTCCCTCAGCACGCCCCGCCCTCCTCGCCGTCGTCGCCGGCGAGGACCCGCTCGAAGAGCTCGCGCAGCGGCACGGGGGGCCCGCCGGGTCCGAGCGGCGCCGGCGACCGCACCGGGGCATCGAGCGCCGCCTCCGTGAGCGTCCCGTAGAGTTCCCGCAGGTGGCCGACGATCCCGTCGTCGCCGACCCGCTGGGCGATCGCGCCCAGCGCGGTGACCAGCGCCCCGAAGAGCCGCTCATCGGCGTCGCTCGCCAGCCGGACCGCCCCCTCCCCCTGGGCCAGGGTCGGGGCCGCGCCGGCCGGCCGGGGCCGGGCGTCGCGCAGGAGCGCGAGCAGCCTCGACCGGGCGCCGTCGTCCGCCCACCGGCCGGCGACCCAGACGGCGGCGAGCCGGACCTCGGGATCGTCGTCCAAAAGACGTTCCCGGATCTCGGGGGTCGTCTCGGTGAGGTCGAGCGTTCCGAGGGCGTAGACTGCGCCGCGGCGCGGCCAGGGATGGGGATCGCGGAGCAGCCCGCCGAGCCGGCCCAGGTCCTCCGGTCCGCCGACGTGCCCGAGCGCGAGCGCGGCCGCGCCCCGCACGCTCCAGGCCGGATCGCTCAGCGCCGCCCGGGCGGTCGGCCCGGCCTCCGGGGCGCGCATCGTCCCGAGCGCGTGGATCGCACAGACCCGGATCGAGGGGTTCGGGTCGTGCGCCGCCGTGAGGAGCGCCGGGATCCCCCGGGGATCGCCGATCCGGCCCAGCGCGACGGCGATCGCCGGTCGCTCCCAGAGCGGCGCCTCGCCAAGCCGTTCGGCCAGGTACGGAACGCTGGTCGTGTCCTGCCGACGGCCGAGGACGACGGCCGCGGCGATCCGGACCCGGGGGGCCGGATCCCGCAGGAACGGTCGGATCTCCCCGGCGAGCCCCTCGCCGCCGAGCCGGTCGAGCGCGAGGACCGCCTCCCGGCGGACCCGGTCGTGGGGGTCGCGGAGCCGGGCGGCCAGGGCGGACCGGGTCGCGGGATCGGCGAAGTGGCCGAGCGCGAGGGTGGCGGCGTACCGGACCTCCGCCGACCGGTCGTCGAGCCGGGCGACGAGCCGGGGAAGGATCGACCGATCCGGGATCCGGGAGAAGGCGAACGCCGCCGCCGCGCGGACCCGGGCGTCCGGATCGTCGAGCAGCGCCGCGAGCGGCGCCCGGCTCTCGGCGCGGGCGAGCCGGCCGAGGGCCCCGGCGACCCCGGCCCGGACCCCGACGTCGGGGTCGGTGGCGGCCGCCTCGAACAGGGTCCGGTGGCGGGGATCCTCCCGCTCGGCGAGCGCCTGGATCGCCCGGCGGCGGACCCGGGGATCCGGGTCGGCCAGTCGGCCGACCAGCGGATCGGCGGGGTCCGTGGGCCCGGGCAACCGCGTCGCCGCGGCGGGCCGGTGACGGCCCCGCGGCCGTCGGGGCCCCGGGGCGGCCGGCCCGGCAGCGTCGGCCTTCGGCACGCCGGTTACAGGCGTTCGGAGCGGATAACGGGTCCGGGGGGCGGGAGGAGGGTCGTCTGGCCGGGCCGCTGGGGCGAGGTGAAGCCCGGCTCCCGGGGGACCGGCGCGATCGCCCAGCGCTCGACGAGCTCGGCTTCGGTCACCCCGAGCGGGGCGAGCAGCGTCGCGACGGTGCGGGCGAGGAGCCTCAGGTAGACCCCGACGTCGTACGGTCCCTCGATCGGTTCGACCCCGAGCACCCGGACCCTCCGGCGCCACGACGCGTTGGCCCGGTCGGCGACCACGTAGCGGACGCCGGGGGCGTCGGGGCGCTGGCGGGCGGCCGCGACCGCATCGGTGAAGGGCGTCGTGGAGGTCGGGGCGTGGGCGAACCGGTGGGCGATCAGGAGCCGGTGCGGATCGACCCCGCCCGACCGGAGTTCGGCGGCGAAGAGGTCGGCCCGGGCGAGCGCCCGGGGCCGCTCGGCGAGGACCCGGGCAGCGTCGGGCGCCCGGGCGAACAGCGCGAGGATCTCCCGCTCGACGTGCCGCAGGTAGTCGGGCGTGTCGTGCCGGCGGCTGCCGATCCCCCGGATCTTGTACTCACCGGAGGCGTACCGTCCGAAGAACCGGTTCGGCACGCCGACGCCGGTCCGGACCGACGGCAGGAAGGCGATCCACCGGTACCGGCCCTCGTAGCCCAGCGGCAGGTCGACCGCGGCGCTGAGCTCGCTCGCCCACCGTTCGGGGTCGGGGGGCGGCCGGGCCGGATCGGGCGAGAGCCAGAGGGAGTCGACGATCCCGTGGAGCACCCGGTAGCCGGCCCGATCGGCGGCCCGGGCGACCTCGGCGAGGAGCGTCCGGGCGAAGGCGTTGATCGCCTCGTGGACCTCGATCCGGCCGAACCGGGCGTTCCGGTACCCCTGGTAGCCGAAGGCGGTGACGAGGATCCACTTGAGCATCTTCGCCCGGGCCCGGTCGCGCGCCCGCTCCTCGGGCGACCGGTCGGTCCGCCCGGCCGACCGCCGGAGCGCCCGCCGGCGGGCGATGAGCGGCGCGAGGGTGCGGGGGAGCAGGCCGGGCCGGCGGGCGCAGAACCGGTAGCCGAGCCCTGGGGCGACGTGGGGCGACGCGGGACAGCACCGGCAGCCCAGGCGGTCCGCCGAGAGGTTGTGCCGCACCATGAGGTGCGGGAAGAGGCTCACGAAGTCGAACTCGTCGACCGCGTCGTGGAGGCCGACCGGCGGCTGGAAGATCACCCCGCCCCGGTCGGCCCGCACCAGGTGCTCGGCGGTGCGGAACCCCTCGGGCCACTGCTTCTTCCACGGCACCGCGGCGCCCGCGTCGAGGGCGGTCTCGATCTCGAGCGCGGTGAAGACGGTCCCCGGCGACTGCCGGGCGACGGCTTCGAACGGGAGCCGGGAGAGCCGGGCGGCGTCGACGACTCCGGCGAGGCCGACATCGTCGTAGAGGAACGAGGTCGCCCGGTCGACGTGGAAGCGGCCCGGGACCCGATACGCCGCCGGCCGGTGGTAGATCCGGCCGTACGAGGCGAAGGTGCGGGCGCCGCGGAACGGCCGCTCCCCGCCCGGGATCCGGCCGAGGTGAAACCGGTCGATGCCGAGCCCGTGCGCCCGGGCCCGGGCGTAGAGCCTCGGCACGTCGAACCCGTCCCCCCCGTCGGTCAAGAGGAGGTCGGGATCCTCCCGGGCGAGCCGCTCGGCGAGCGCCCGGAGGAGCGGCTCCTCCGGCCCGTCCATCCGCTCGTCCCCGAGCCGGATCTCCCGGATCGGCGCCCCGTCCGGGACCGCCGCCTCCCGGGGCCCGTCGCCGACACGGACCTCCAGCTCGGCGACGCGCAGCGGCATCGGCCGGTAGTCGATCCGGCCGGCCGGCTCGAGGGCGACCGGCGCCTCCGCGGGGCCGGTCAGGGGGGCGAACGGATAGAGCCGGCGGGCCCGGTAGAACTCCGAGGCCAGGGGCCGGTCGACGTTGTAGAGCCGGTAGCGACCGAAGCGGCCGAGCGCGTCGATCGACCGGGCGAGGGGGAGCCGGTCCGATGCGCGCTGGGGGGTGACGGCGAGGGCCCGGACCGGCCGGAGCCGGTCGAGCCGGAGCCGCCGGACGACCGGCTCGACCGACGCGGCCCGCCCGTCGTCGGCGATCCGGCGGGCCAGCGTCGCCCGCTCGTCGGCCGGCGCCTCGACGTAGAACGGGCTCGTGAACTCGACGGGCGTGACCCGGGTCGACCCGTCGGGACGGCGGACCCACATCCGCACCCCCCGGCCGTCGGGCCGCTCGTCGACGTCGAGCAGCCATCCCGAGAACGCCGGGGGGGCCGGCATCGGCCGCTCACCGCGCCGGCGGCTTGCCTTCGAGCTCGCGGAGCCGTCGGGCCATGTCGAGGAGGACCGAGAGGAGGATCGTCTCGAGGAGGTCCGGGCTGCCGACGTGCGTCGCCGGGGCGACGTAGCGCCGGGCGCCGGTCCGCAGAGTCTCGAAGGCGGCCCGCTCCTCGGGCGTCGTGAGGAGCCGGGCGAACTCCTCCCAGCGGCTCATCCGGGCCTCGAGCGCCTGCCGGTACGTCGGGGCGGTGCGTCCCATGCCACCATCACCTCCTCACCGGTTCCGAACGCTTCCAGACCGTGCTGGCCCGCGGGCCGGCCGACCAGCGCGCATCGGGCCCCGTCGCGCAGCCCGACGAGCCACCCCGCCCCGGCCCGGCGCTCCAGGCGCACGTAGTCGAAGAGCCGGGGGCCCTCTTCGGCGAGACCGGGGAACCGGGCGAGGCCGCCCGGCTGCACGATCACCATCGGGCGGCCGGCCCGCTCGGCCGTCCGGGCGAGCCGGTCGGCCACCCGGCCGAGCAGGGCGATCCGCTCCTCCGGCGCGACGTCCTCGTCGTCGAAGAGCGCCGGCAGATCGTGGGCGACCAGCAGCGTCGCCGGGTGCCGGGCGATCTCGGCGGCCCAGCGGTCGGCGAGGGCGACCATCTGGTGGGCGGTGAACGCCCGGGCGAGCCGGATCCGACGGGCCGCGAGCGTCGGATCGACGCCGAGGCGGCGGGCCGCCTCGCCGATCCGGTACGGATCGAACCGGTTCGCCCCCTCGAGCAGCGAGACCCGGCCCCCGGCGGCGACGACCCCGGCGTAGAGGAGCTCCAGGAGCGGGGTGATCCCCGAGGGATCGCCGGTCCAGACGGTCGCCTCCCGGTCGGAAAGCCGACCGGTGAACCACGGGAAGAACGCCGGTTCGGGGGGCAGGAGCGGACGGGCGGCGGCCCGCCGTCGGACCGGGCCCGGGCGCGGCCGGGTCGGGACCGGCCCGGGCGGGAGCGGGGGCGCGTCGGCCGGTCGGGGGACCGCCCCGGTAATCTCGGAGAGCGCGATCGCGACCATCGCCCTCCCGACGCCGGGCGGGGCTCTATAACGCGCCGGGGAGGGGCGGTGAAACACTCCGGGGCGGACCGTTTCAGCCCGGGGGCGCCGGGTCGAGCCGGCCCCCGCCGGGCGGGGGCGGCAGGCCGAGAGCGTCGGCCAGCGCCCGCCCGTTGGCGACCGCATCCCCGCGGAAGTGGTTGTTGAAGAAGACGTAGACCGTCTCGGCGGCGCGGGCGAGCGCCCGGACCCGGGGAACCCACGACGCGATCTCGTCGGGCGTGTAGGTGTAGTCGTACCAGAGCGGCCGGCCGTGGCCGTGGAGCCGGAGGTAGGCGAACGGGGCGGTCGTCTCGAGGCGGACCGGCAGGAGCGGTTCGTCGACCACCGTGTAGGCCCACCGGAGCTCCCGGAGCAGGTCGAACGCCTCGGGCACCAGCCAGGAGGCCTCCCGGAACTCGACCGCGACCGGGAGGTCGGCCGGGACCGCCGCGGCGAAGGCCCGGAACGCGGGGGCGTCGAAGGGGAGCCACGGCGGGAGCTGCAGGAGGAGCGCGGCGAGCCGGCCGGCCGCCCGGATCGGTTCGACCACCGCCCAGAACCGGGCGAGGTCGGGGGCGGCGGCGTCGAGCCGTCGGAGATGGGTGACGGTGCGGGGGAACTTGGCGGCGAACCGGAAGCCGGCCGGCGTGCGTTCGAGCCAGCTCCGGGCGAGCGACGGCGCCGGCAGCCGGTAGAAGGTCGCGTTGACCTCCACGACCGGGAAGAGGTGGGCGTAGTAGCGCAGCCGGTCCCGGACCCCGAAGCGGGGGTAGACCGGGCCGACCCACTCCGGATACTCCCATCCGCTGGTCCCGACGAAGATCGCCATCGTCCGCCGGCCGATGCGCGCGCCCCGGCCCCCCTCCGGGCAGGGCCGCCGGGGGGCAAGGCGGTTTCCGTCGGTCAGCCGAAGAGCGGGAGCCGGCCGGCGCGCCGGACCGGCGGCTTCGGCAGGAGGAGCGGGAGGACGGCGCTCGCGAGCCCGAGGAGCGCCATCGCGGCGAGCACCCCGTCGAGGCCGGCGTAGCTCGAGCCCAGCGCGACCCCCACCACGAGCGGTCCGAGGACGCCGCCCCCCGAGGCGCCGAGGCCGAAGACGAGCGCATTGGCGAGCGAGGAGGGGCCGCCCGGCACGTAGTCGCCGGCGAGCGACATGAGGAGGGGGAACGCCGAGAAGGTGCAGAAGCCGAAGCCGGCGAGCAGGAGGTAGGCGAGCGGCCCCGTCACCGCCAGGTAGCCGAGGAAGCTCAGCCCCGAGCCGGCGGTGCTCGCGGCGAGCAGCGCCCGCCGGGGCACCCGGTCGGCGAGGAGGCCGAAGACCGGCTGGCCGACGATCGCGGCGGCGAACATCCCGGTGAGGGCGAACCCGAGCGACGGGGAGATGCCGGTGCCCCGGGCGAGGGCGATCTCGGTCGGCACCCAGGCGACGAGCGCCTGCGTCGCGATCGAGCGGACGAACCCCACGGCCGTGAGGAGCACGATCCCCCGGGTCACCGCCGACCGCGCCGGGATCCGCGGCCGGTCGCCGGCGCCCCCGCCGGGTCGGGGGAAGATCCCCCGGGCGAAGCCGACCGCGACGACCGCCCCGGCGGCGACCGCGAGGCCGCTGTAGAGCCCGAGCGCGCCCTCCTCGGTGAGGCCGGCGGCGAGGAGGAAGAGGAGCGCCGGGTAGAGGGCCCGCCCGATGCTGCCGAAACTGCCGTTGATGCCGAGCGCGGTCCCCCGCTGCTCGGGCGGGAAGCCGGTCTGGAGGACCGCCGCGCCCAGGGGGTGGTAGAACGCCGACCCGAACCCCGACAGCACCGCCGCGCTCCCGGCGACCAGGAGGAGCGCGGGCCCGGTGGCGACGGCCACGGCGAGGAAGAAGAGCGCGAGCCCGCCGCCGACGAGGATGAGCCCCGGACCGATCCAGCGGGCCGGCGGCCCGAACCGGTCGGCCATCGCCCCGACGAGCGGGCTCCCCAACGCCGCGCTCGCGTAGAAGAGGGCGAGCACCGCCGCGATGGCGATCGCGCTGACCCCCGAGCGGGCGGCGAGGATCGCCGCGAGCAGCGGGACCAGGAAGGTCGAGCCGTCGTTGATGAAGTGGCCGAGCGAGGTGAAGGCGAGGAGCCGCCGCCGGGCCCTGGGCGACGGGATCGGCCGGGGCTCGTCGGGCATGGCGGGACCCCCCGAGACCGAACAATCTAGTTGAGGTCTCGGGGCCCCGGAGGGTCTCGGTGCCGTTTTGGGGCGGGCCGGCCTCCCCGGCCATGGGCCCGCGGTCGGGATCGGTGATCCTCGTCACGGGGGGCTCCCGGGGGATCGGGCGGGCGATCGCCCTCGAACTCGGACGGGCGGGGGCGACGGTCGTCGTCCACTACCGGGCCCGGGCCGACGCGGCCCGCGCGGTCGTCTCGGCGATCCGGTCGGCGGGGGGTGCGGCGTCGGCGGTCTCGGCCGACCTGAACCGCCCCCGGGCCGCCGCGGAGCTCGTCGAGGCGGCCGTCCGGGAGCACGGGCGGCTCACCGGCGTCGTCACGTCGGCCGGCATCTACCGGGGGGACCCGATCCCGGCGATCGGCCCCACCGAGTGGGAGGAACCGCTGCGCATCGACCTCGAGGGCAGCTTCCGGACCGTCCAGGCGGCCCGGCCCTGGCTCGCCCGGTCGCCCGGGGCGGCGGTCGTGACCGTCTCGAGCGTCCTCGGATCCCACGCGGCCGCCGGCGGGATCCCGTACCAGGCCGCGAAGGCCGGCATCGAGCAGATGACCCGGGCGCTCGCGCTCGAGCTCGCCCCCCGGATCCGGGTGAACGCAGTCGCCCCGGGGTTCATCCGGACCGACCTCAACCGGGGCGGCCACACGGATCCGGAGTACTTCCGGGCGGTCCGCGCGGCGACGCCGCTCGGCCGGTGGGGGGAGCCGGAGGAGATCGCCCCGGCGGTCGCCTTCCTGCTGAGCCCGGCGGCGTCGGGGATCACCGGGGCGGTGCTCGCGATCGACGGGGGGATTGCGCTCCGATGAGCGGGACGACGCCCCCCTCCGATCGCCCGAGGACGGTCCTCATCGCCGGCGGGTCGGGCGAGCTTGCCGAGGCGTGCGCCCGCCGTTTCACGTCGGGGGGCGCCGTCGTCCTCAAAGGACGCGGGGGCCCGGCGGGACCGATCCCCAATCGGCTCGACGGGCTCGTGGCGATCGCCTCGGCCGACCTCGAGGGGCCCGCCGGGGAGCCCGGGGCGGCGGCCCGGCTGGGTCGGGCGGCGACGGCGCTCGGGAGGCTCCTCGAGGCGGCGCATCCGGCGCTCGACCGGGCCGAGGGGGCCGCGGTCGTCGTCGTCCCGGGGATCGGGCCGGCGGGATCGGGGGCCGATCCCATCCCGTCGATCCTCGCGGCCGGGGCGGCTGCGCTCGTCCGGTTCCGGGCGGTCGACTGGGGTCCCCGGGTCCGGATCAATCTGGTCGCCGCGGCCGGCGATCGGCCTTCGCCGCTCGGGACCGGGCCGGTGCGCCCTTTGGAGATCGCCGAGGCGGTCTACTTCCTCGCCGGGGAGGGCGCCCGGTTCATCACCGGTGCGACGCTGCCCGTCGACCGCGGCGCCGGTCTGTACTGGACGATGGGGGGCGCGGGCGACGGCGACCCGGCGCCGCCGGACGGCGGGGACGCCAAACACTAAATAGATAGAGTCGGTGGAAGCCGCGCAGGTGAGCCGGGATGGTTCAGGTCGACATTGAATTGGCCAAGTGCACGGGTTGCGCCCACTGCCGCGACGTCTGCCCGGTGAATGTGTTCGAACTCAAGCCCCAGGACCAGTTCCCGGACCTGGTCGACGATCCCGGCGTGGCGGCCAAGTTCCAGTTCCGCGGCGAGAAGTCGGTCGCGGTCAACGGCCCGGAGTGCATCGTCTGCGAGGCGTGCCTCTTCGAGTGCGAAGGGGAATGCATCCTCATCACCGACGATGAGGGGCACGTCCACCACTCGACCTACAAGTAGCGCTTCCCGGCCCCCCGGTCGACCCCGGTCCCGGTTCCGTCAGAGCAGGCGTTAAATAGCCGGTTTCCCCGCCGGAGCGGCCGTGCCCGATTCGACCCTTCCAGCCGGAGAGACGGTGGTGCTTGGCGAGCGGGAGCTCGCCATCGGATTCCGCCTCATCGGCCTCTCCCGGGTCGTCGAGGTCACGCCCGAGACCGCGGCGGCCGAGTTCCAGCGGGTCATGAACGACGGGTCCGTGAGCCTGGTGATCGCCAGCCAGTCGGTCCGGCCCCGCCTCACCGACCCCCAACGGGCGGCGGCCGACGCCTCATTGACCCCCCTCGTCGTCTTCGTCCCGACCCCGCACGGCGACTTCGAGGTGGAGAGCATCGAGGCGCTGGCGAAGCGGGTGCTCGGAGTGTCGCTGGTGCCGTCGTAGGAGTTACGAATCATGGGAAGCGTAGCACGCGTGTCGGGTCCGGTCGTCATCGCCGAAGGATTGGAGAACGCCAAGATGTTCGATGTCGTCCGGGTCGGCTCGCTCGGCCTGGTCGGCGAGATCATCCGGCTCGTCGGGGGGACCGCCACGGTCCAGGTCTACGAGGATACGACCGGCGTCCGCCCGGGCGACCCGATCGAGACCACCGGCCAGGCGCTGTCGGTCGAGCTCGGCCCCGGCCTTCTGAAGTCGATCTACGACGGGGTCCAGCGGCCGCTCGATGTCCTCAAGCAGAACCTCGGGGACTTCATCACCCGGGGGTTCGTCGCCCCGGCCCTCAACGAAACCACCCGCTGGGAGTTCACCCCGACCGCGTCGGTCGGGTCGAAGGTCGGCCCCGGCACGATCCTCGGGACCGTCCAGGAGACCCCGCTCATCCTCCACAAGATCATGGTCCCTCCCGGGGTCGAGGGGACCCTCGAGTCGCTGCGCGGCGGATCGTTCACGATCCGGGAGGAGATCGGCGCGATCCAGGGCCCGAACGGCCGGGTGCCGCTCTTCCTCGCCCAGAAGTGGGTCGTCCGGGTGCCCCGCCCCGTGCGGGAGAAGCTCGCCCCCGGGATCCCCCTCATCACCGGGCAACGGGTCATCGACACCTTCTTCCCCGTCGCGAAGGGCGGGACCGCCTGCATTCCCGGCCCGTTCGGTTCCGGGAAGACGGTCACCCAGCAGCAGCTCGCGAAGTGGTCCGACTCCGACGTGGTCGTCTACGTCGGGTGCGGGGAGCGCGGCAACGAGATGACCGAGGTGCTGGCGACCTTCCCGAGCCTCCAGGACCCCAAGTCGAAGCGGCCGCTCATGGAACGGACGATCCTCATCGCCAACACCTCCAACATGCCGGTCGCCGCCCGGGAGGCGAGCGTCTACACGGGTATCACGATCGCCGAGTACTACCGGGACATGGGCTACGATGTGGCGCTCATGGCCGACTCGACGAGCCGCTGGGCCGAGGCGATGCGGGAGATCTCGGGCCGGCTGGAGGAGATGCCCGGGGAGGAGGGCTACCCGGCCTACCTGGGCCGGCGCGTCGCCGAGTTCTACGAACGGGCCGGCCGCGTCATCACCCTCTCGCCGGAGGGCCGGACCGGCTCGGTCACGGTCGTCGGCGCCGTCTCCCCGCCGGGCGGGGACTTCTCCGAACCGGTGAGCCAGAACACCCTCCGGGTCGCACGGGTCTTCTGGGCGTTGGACGCCTCCCTGGCCTCGCGTCGGCACTTCCCCTCGATCAACTGGCTGCAGAGCTACTCGCTCTACGCGGGCGATCTCGAGCCGTACTACCAGGCCCAGGTCGCGAAGGAGTTCGGGAGCCTCCGCCAGAAGGCGCTCGAAACCCTCCAGAAGGAGGCCGAACTCCAGGAGATCGTCCAGCTGGTCGGCGTCGATGCGTTGCCCGAGCGGGAGAAGGGGATCCTCGACGTCGCGCGGATGCTGAGGGAGGATTACCTCCAGCAGAGCGCCTACGACGACGTCGACACCTACACCTCGATCACCAAGCAGTACCGCATGCTCCGGGCCATCCTCGGCTTCGGCGACCGGGAACAGGAGGCGATCGGCAAGGGGGCGAGCGTCACCCAGCTCCAGGGGCTGCCGGTCCGCCAGAAGCTGTCGCGAATGAAGTGGATTCCCGAGGCCGATCTCAAGGCCCAGTTCGATGCCGTGGAGACCGAGATGCGCGACTCCGTCCAGACGCTGACCGCCGCCTCGGGAGGGGCCTGATGGCGGCCGGCGGGGCCGCCCCCCCGAAGGACCGGGCCGTGCCGATCGAGTACCGCACGATCGACCGGGTCTCGGGTCCGCTGCTCTTCGTCCGCGACGTCGCCAACGCCGCCTACGGGGAGATCGTCGAGATCCAGCTCCCGAACGGGGAGCGCCGCCAGGGCCAGGTGCTCGACTCCCGCAAGGGGCTCGCCATCGTCCAGGTCTTCGGCGCGACGATGGGGATGAACGTCGAGCAGACCAGCGTGAAGTTCCTGGGCGAGGTCGCCCAGTTGCCGGTCTCCGACGAACTGCTGGGGCGGGTCTTTGACGGGCTCGGCCAGCCGCGCGACGGCGGCCCCAAGATCGCGAGCGAGCAGCGGCTCGAGATCGTCGGGAATTCGATGAACCCGTACTCGCGGGAGGAGCCGAGCGAGTTCATCCAGACCGGGATCTCGAGCATCGATGTGATGAACACCCTCGTCCGGGGGCAGAAGCTGCCCATCTTCTCGGGCGCGGGGCTGCCGCACAACCAGATCGCCGCCCAGCTGGTGCGCCAGGCGAAGCTCCGGGACTCGTCAGAGAACTTCGCGGTGGTCTTCGCCGCCCTCGGGATCACCAGCGAGGAGGCCAACTACTTCCTCAAGGAGTTCGAATCGACCGGGGCGCTCGAGCGCGCCGTCGTCTTCCTGAACCTCTCGAGCGATCCGTCGATGGAGCGGGTCATCACCCCGAGGATGGCGCTCACCGCCGCCGAGTTCCTCGCCTACGAGCGGGACATGCACATCCTGGTCATCCTGACCGACATGACCAACTACTGCGAGGCGCTCCGGGAGGTCGCCTCCGCGCGGGAGGAGGTGCCGGGCCGCCGCGGCTACCCCGGGTACATGTACACCGACCTCGCCACGATCTACGAGCGGGCCGGCAAGATCCACGGCCGCAAGGGCTCGATCACCCAGATCCCGATCCTGACGATGCCGGCCGACGATGTCACCCACCCGATCCCCGACCTCACCGGCTACATCACCGAGGGGCAGATCTACGTCAGCCGGGATCTCCAGCGCCGGGGCGTCTACCCCCCGATCGATGTGCTGCCGTCCCTGAGCCGGCTCATGAACCAGGGGATCGGCAAGGGGCGGACCCGGGAGGACCACCGGGGGGTCACCGACCAGCTCTTCGCCGCGTACGCGACCGGCAAGGACCAGCGGGCCCTCTCGGCGATCGTCGGGGAGGAGTCGCTCACCCCGACCGACCGGATCTACCTCAAGGTCGCCGACCGGTTCGAGACCGAGTTCGTGAACCAGCGGGCCGACGAGGACCGGACGATCGACCAGAGCCTCGCGATCGCTTGGGACATCCTCTCCGATCTCCCGGACTCCGAGCTCAAGCGGATCAAGCCGGAGTTCATCCAGAAGTACCGGGTCCCGCGGGCCGCCCGCCCGTAGGAGCCGGTCGGGAGCGCGTCGGTGGTCGCCGTCGAGAACGTCCGCCCCACCCGCCTCGAGCTCCTGCGGACCCGCCGACGGATCGTGCTGGCGCGCCGGGGGCTCAATCTCCTCAAGCTCAAGCGCTCCGCCCTGATCGTCGAGTTCTTCGCCCTCTCCAAGGAGGCGATGCGGCTGCGCGGGGACCTCAAGCAGCGCGTCGCCCGGGGGTACGAGTCGATCCGGCTCGCCGAGATGATGGAGGGGCCGACCCGGCTCGAGAACATCTCGCTGCTCCTGCCGACGGTCCACCCGGTGGCGGTCACGACGAAGAACGTGATGGGCGTCAAGACCCCGAGGGTCGACCGGGGGGGATACCGGGCCGTCGATCCCGAGGCGCTCCTCGACCTGCCGACCTCGATCCACGAGTCGCTGAGGCACTTCCAGGGGATCTACGAGGTCGTGCTCGACATCGCCGAGAAGGAGAACGCGCTGCGCCGGCTCCTCCAGGAGATCGAGAAGACCAAGCGCCGGGCGAGCGCGATCGAGAACATGCTGATCCCGAGGCTGCTCGCGACGGTCCAGATGATCAAGTTCCGGTTCGACGAGCTCGAACGGGATTCCTTTAGCATGCTCAAGACGGTGAAGCGGAAGATGAGCGAGGAGGAGGCGACGGCCCTTGCCGGCTAGCCCGAACCCCGCCGGCCGGGTCGCGGTCCGGCGGTTCCGCTACCTGACCGCCGGCCTCTGGGCCCTGCGGATCGGCGTCATCCTGATGGTCCTCTACCTGGTGCTGCGCACCGTCGGGGGAGTACCGTAAGATGAGCGAACCAACGCAGCCGTCCGGAGGCCCCAACCCGTCGGTCGAGACCCTGAAGCGGATCCAGATGGAGGAGCAGAGCTGGGCGGAGCGGATCGAGAAGGCCCGGGCCGACGCCGCCGCGGCGCTCGAGCGGCTCCGGCAGGAGACCGAAGCGGTCGTCCACGCCGCCCGCCAGGAGGCGGACCGGGAACGAGAGAGCCAGCTCCAGGCGGCCCGCACGGCGAGTGCGGCCGAAGCCGAGAAGATCCGGGCCGACGGCGAGCGCGCCGCGGCCGAGGCCGCCCAGGGCGGTCGGCGCGTCGCCGACCGGCGCACCGAGATCCTTGCCGCGGTCTTCGGCGACCTGAACGCCTAGCGCGGGGGAGGACACGGCGATGGGGATCCTGCGACCGGCGAAGATGGAGAAGATCGGCATCGCCGGCCTCCAGTCGGACCGCGAGGCGATTCTCACGCTCCTCCACGATCTCGGCATCGCCCAGATCGAACCGCTCTCCGCCGACGCGCTCCACTACCTCGCCCCCGAGCGCCCCTCCGAGCAGCAGCGTCGGATCGGCGAGGCCCTGCTGAGATTCCGCGGACTCAAGAGCGCCCTGCCCGAGGTCCGGGTCCCCCAACGCCGCCGGTTCCGCAACCTCGAGGAGGTCCTGGCGCTCGCCGCCTCGGTGACGATCGACGACGAGGTCGCCCGGCTGCGGCGCGAGGAGGACCGGCTCATGACCGAGCGCAAGGCGGCCGAGGACGACCTCGAGATCCTCCGGAAGATCCCGTTCTACACGGACCGGCTGAGCTACCTCACCTCGGCGTCGGTGGTGAGCTTCTTCGTCGAGGGACCGGTGGAGGCGTGGGACGGCCTCCGGGCCCGGCTCGGGGAGACCGACGCCCAGTACCTGGTGGGCGGCGCCGACCCCAAGCTGGTCCGGGCCATCGTCACCGTCCGGGCCAACGCGGCCGAGGCCCTGAACCGGCTGGTCCAGGGCCCGGGCCTCAAGCTGGTTGCCCTGCCCCGCGGGTCGGAGACCCCGGAACGCGAGGCGGCGCAACGCGAGGAGCGGGTGAAGGCGATCGACGCCCGGCTCTCGGAGATCCACGCCCGGCTGGGCGAGATCGCGAGGGAGCAGTTCGCGACCGTCGCCGCCGTCGAGGAGGCGCTCACGATCGAGAACCGCAAGGCCGAGGTCTATGCGAAGCTCGGCGTCGGGCGGGAGAGCTTTGCGCTCGAGGCGTGGGTTCCCCAGCGGGACCGGGCCCACCTCGCCCGGGACCTCGAGCGGGTGAGCGGGGGCCGGGCGGTCCTCACCACCATCCCTACCCGGGACCCGCCGCCGACGCTCATGGACAACCCCCGGGGGGTCCGGGGCTTCGAGTTCTTCGTCCGGTTCTACTCCCTCCCCCAGGCCGGGGAGTGGGATCCGACGATCGTCTTCGCGATCATCTTCCCGATCTTCTTCGGCCTCATGCTCGGCGACTGGGGCTACGGCGTCGCGATCCTCCTCATCTGCCTCTGGATGATCCGGGGCTTCCCGGGCGCCCGGTACCTGCCGAAGTTCGGCCGCAACTTCGTCAAGATGATCATGGGGCCGAATGCGATGCGCCAGCTCGCCTGGGCCCTGCTGCCCGGCTGCGGCGTGGCGATCGGCCTCGGACTCTACTGGGACGAGTTCTTCGGCTACCCGCTCTTCCACAACCTCTTCGGCTACACCCCGGCGATCACCCCGCTCGTCAACGTCGGGCTTCTCCTCCTCATCGCCGGCTACATCGGGCTCGGCATGATCACCCTCGGATTCCTCTTCGGTGCCCTCCACGAGCACTTCATCGGGCACGACCGGGGGGCGCTGGGCAAGGTGGGGGGGATCCTGTTCGCCTGGGGGATCGCCTTCTTCGGCCTCGCCGTGATCCGCCACCAGATCAACTTCTCGACGAACCCCTTGGTCTACCTCTACCTCGGGCTCCTGGTCGGGGGGATCGCGCTCCTCTTCGTCGCCGAGGGACCGATGGGGCTCATGGGGATCATGGAGATCGTGAGCCACATCCTCTCGTACACCCGGCTCATCGGGATCCTGCTCGCCTCGGTCATCCTGGCCGTGATCTTCAACGTCATCGCGGCCGGCCTGTTCCACCGGACGGGGTCCCTCCTGGCCACCCCCCTCTTCATCCTCCTGGGGCTCATCGTCCTGCTGGTCGGCCAGTCGTTCAACACCATCCTCGGGGTCTTCGAGCCGGGGATCCAGGGCGCCCGGCTGATCTTCGTCGAGCACTTCTCGAAGTACTACCACGGCAACGGCCGGGGATTCAATCCGCTGCGGTCGAACCGGCAGTACACCGATCCGACCGACGATCCGTCGGCACCCGTCGCCCCCTAGGGCCCGGGGACCGCCCCCCGGGCGGATCCCGGGGGTTCGGCATCCGCACGCTCGGGGGGGTGTCCCTGGCGCCGCCCGGGCCCCCCGACCCGGCCTAGAGATTCGGCAAGACCAGCAACGGGTCAAGCCGCTCGTCGGGGATCCCGTAGACCTGGGCGAACCCAATCTGGCGGAGGTCGTTCCATTCGAGCTCGGCGAGGTAGATGTAGGTGAAGATCACCCCGATCGACAAGGGATACGACCGGAGCCGCTGGAGCTCCCCCCGGGCCCGATCGCGCCGGATCGCCCCCTCGAAGACGGTCAGGCTCCCCGTCGTCCGGTAGAGCTCGGCGAAGGTCGGCAGGGAGGGATACTGGGTCGCGAGCCGCTCCGCGAGCGCCGGGACCGAACCGGAAGTCAGGAGATCCTCGGCGGCAGCGCGGCCGAGGCTCCCGCCGTCGACCCAGTGGCCGAAGATCCGGTCGGTCGGCAGGTCGAGGGCCCTGCCCTTGAGGAGCAGCAGGGCGTTGCGGGCGTCGATCTCGCTCGCGAGGAACTGGCTGACGATCCACTCGTCCCCCTGGAAGAAGCGCGCGGCGTCCGTGCAGCGCCGGTAGTACTCCTGTTCGAGCGCGAGGTGGAGGGGGAAGATGTCCCGGCTGCGGGCGAACTGTTCGACGAGGGGCATGAGCGTCGGGCCGTAACCGAACTTGACCAGCGACTGGGCGATCGCCTCCACGGTCGGCTGCTCCAGAAGGAGCCGGAGATCGTCGAGCGTCAGGGTCCCGCCGAGAATCCCCGCGGGCAGGCCGCGGGCCGAGACGAGGTGAGCCTCGATCTCGGTGAGCGGCCGGGCGTCGATCTTCGCGGTCAGGATGAGTTCGATGTTCCTCAGATCCCACCGCCGGAGGTACTCCTGGACCCCGTTGCGGCCGGCAAAGGGGGTGGCGGTCCAGGCCATGTGGTTGCGGTGGACGAGGGCCCGGTTGAGCGCGATCTCGAGGAGGGCCACGCCCTGGACGGTCGCCCGGGCGGCATTGAGGTGCGGCCCGTAGGCGGTCGACTCGAGCAGGGTCAGGATCTCATCGATCCCCTTCGCCCGCCTAAGCTGGAGGAACATCTCCTTCCCGAGGAAGGTCGGAAAATCGGACTTGAGCCGGCCGATGGAGCTGGCGTAGGGTGATCCGCCCATCGGGCCCCCTAGGCGAGCAGCTCCCGCACCCGGTCCTCCCGGAGACGGAGCAGCTCATCGAAGGAGAGGGTGAGACGGCGGCGGCCGTCGGCGGAGAATGCCACAATCCCTCCGAGGATGGGGACGGGGGTGGCCTCGAACCGGGGGCCGGCGATACGGGAGAGCGTCGGGGCGTCCTCGGCCCGGCCCCGGATCCGGGCGGTCTCCCCGAGCTCCCGGGTCGCCCGGGCCACCATCCGCTCGAGGAGCTTCGGATAGGCGGGGTCGGCGGTGTAGGATCGGAGCAGCTCCCGGACCTCCCCGAGCGACTGCTGAAGCCGTCGCTCACGGGCTTCGTAGGTCGCCTTGCGGGCGAGCAGATGGGCCGCGGCGAGCCGCTGCGCCCGGTCCCGGGCGATCTCAGCGGCCGTCGTGCGTTGGGACTGCTCCCGGATCTCGGTGACCCGACGGTCCCGCTCCGCCGCCAGGCGGGCGCGGTCGGCCTCCGCGGTAGCTTGGATCTTCGCAAGCTCCGAGGCGCCCCGCTGGCGGATCTCCTCCACGAGGCGGTCGAGGCTCATGGGCCGACTCCCCGACGCCTAGAGAATCCCGAGGAGCAGGATGATCCCCAGCACGAACCCGATGATCCAGAGGGTTTCGGGAATGACGAAGAAGAAGAGCACCTGGCCGAACTTTTCGGGCTTTTCGGCGATGATCCCCATTCCGGAGGCCCCGATTCCGGACTGGGCCATGCCCGTTCCGATGAGTCCCCCGGCGATCGCAATCCCCGCTCCGAGC
>Ga0209061_1002405_pt1 | contig 23921 bp, 20 predicted proteins | sample Coa_R1_10_FD_187157 | JGI IMG/M metagenome (GOLD analysis project Ga0209061, IMG submission 187157) | Surface soil microbial communities from Centralia Pennsylvania, which are recovering from an underground coalmine fire - Coalmine... | ecosystem: Environmental > Terrestrial > Soil >...
GTCAAGCAGAAGGTTGGATCGAGGGATCGGCGTGACAAGAAGGGGAAAATGGGGCGTTTTCCCTCGTTCTCAAGCTCTGCTTGGGAACGAGGGGGTGAGCAAGGCATGCCAGCAGGAAGCCTGCCCTATTTTTTGCTTGGGGCGATCCAGCGGTTGCCCCAGCCCGTGTAGAGTTTGTTGAGCAATTCCTTCCATTGACCGCTGGAACGAGTAGGGAACGGCTGCGGGGGAAGCGCTCCCACCGTGTCGAAAAGGATCTCGAACTGGCTGTCCGGCTTTACCCGGCCGAGGCGCATCGGCCGCCAGGTGTATTGTGTGTCTCCATCGATCAGTACATTGCCTTCGGGGGTCTCGAACCATCCTCCCTTGAGGACAGATTCGCGGACGGCGTGTGGCTCAATGCTGCCGGCTGCCTGCACCGCCCGCGCCCATAAGTGGATACTGAAATAAACCGTCTCCATTGGATCGGAAACCCCGCGCCGCTCGCCGAATTGCTTCTGGAACTTACGGACGAAGGCGCGATTCGCCGGGCGGTCGATGCTCTGGAAATAGCTCCAGGCGGCATAATGCCCGATTCCCGCCTCGCCGATGCTAGGCAAATCGTTCTCATTCAGGCTGAAGGACAATACCGGTGTTGTCTCGGCGCGGAAACCGGCCTCAGCAAAGTCGCGGAAAAAAGCGACATTCGTGTCGCCATTGATGGTGTTGATAATCAGGTCGGGCTTCTTTTCCTGGATCGACCGAATTATTTCTTTAACATCCGGACTGCCGAGAGGAATGTACTTCTCGTCGAGGATCCTGACTTCGGGAAATCGGCTCTTCACGTAATCGCGGAGGATTTCATTGGCGGCGTGGGGAAAAATATAATCGGAACCGACCAGAAGGAGCCGGCGTTTGCCTTGCCTGTCGAGCATGTAATCGAGGGCCGGAAACATCTGCTGGTTGGGAGCCGCTCCCAGGTAGATGATATTCGGCGATTTTTCCAGCCCTTCAAATTGCATGGGATAGAAGAGCAAATGGTCGTGCTTTTCGACAATTTCCTTAACAGCCTTGCGATTGGCGGAGGCGCGGGTGCCGAAAAGAGCACAAACGCGATCTTCGGTGATGAGTTTCTCCGCCGCCTCCGCGAACATACTGTATCTTGAGGCGCCGTCTTTATGGATAGCGACGATGGTTCGGCCGAGAAGGCCACCTTGTTGATTCAATTCATCGATGGCCAGTTGGGCGGCATCGTGCGCAGCCGAACCGCCACTCATCATTGGCCCTTGCAGTGAAAATAAGATACCGACTTTGATCGGTTCCATGGCGGCGTTCTCCGCTTCTGCGGATAAGGGGCGAGGAAGGCCACTGCGCCACCACCACAGCCCACCGCTCACAAATAGCAGACCGAACAGGCCACTCGCCAGCAACCAACGCCGCCGGTTCCATGACGAGCTGGAAGCGTAAGCGACGGACGTTTTGCTGTCGTTTCTGCTTCTGGCTCGTCGCTGTTCACCCTCTCCGACGGGCGTAATCGGCGTCTCGATTTTCTCCAGGGCACGCAGCGTCTCGGCGACCCCTCGCGCGGTCTGCGGCCGCTTCGCCGGATCGCGGGCCAGAAGCTGATGGATCAGCCGGCGCAGCTCCGCTGGCACATCAGGGGCCAATTCTTCTATGGGACGCGGTTCGGCCACCGCCAAGGCCGTCAGCTGTGCCAGCGTATCAGTGCCATCAAACGGCAGGACGCCGGTCGCCATGCGATAGAGAACGATGCCTAGACTGAATAAGTCACAGCGGTGATCGAGTGGTTGGCCGCGTGCCTGCTCCGGCGCCAGATATTGCGGTGTGCCGACGATCAATCCCGTGGCGGTCAGACGGCGGGCATCGTTGATCGGCCGGGCCAGACCGAAATCGAGGATTTTAACACGATAAATATGCTCGAAGGACAAGCGCGTGCGCTGGGCATCTCCCTGTTCCGGCAGCGCCTCCAGCCAAAGGTTGGCCGGTTTGATATCGCGATGGATCAGGCCGCGATCATGGGCGACACTCAACCCCAGAGCAATCTCCCGGCCAATACGCAGGATTTCGAGAGTCGGCAGCCGGCCGTCGCGCTGAAGACGCTGTTCCAGCGATTCGCCGTACAGGAATTTCATGGCCAGGAACGGAGTGTCCTTTTCCACACCAACTTGATAAATGGTGACGATGTAATCGTCCGGCAAGGCGGCGGCGGTCCGCGCTTCGAGCAGAAAACGTTCGCGGAACGATTGGTTGGCCGCCAGGTCTGGCTTAAGCACCTTCAAAGCGACCCGGCGATGCAAAGATGTATCGAAGGCGTCGAAGACATAGCCCATGCCGCCTTCGCCGAGCACACCGGTAACGCGATAATGGGCCAGCCAGCCTAACTCACCCTCTCCCTGAGGTGGAGATAGAAAAGGAAACATGCGTGGTTCCTGAAGGGAGGGCGAATGCTGCGCCGGCTGCCGTTGCCCGCCAGGCCTTTCCACGGTAACTTCCGAGGACCAGGCAAACGCAGAAGAAGCGGGGAGAGGCACAGCGGGGCCGTGGCTGGTGTCGCCAGCGGGCTGAAGAAGCGGCGGCGTTTGGTTGGCGATGGTTTCCGTTTGGAGATTTTGCCAGATCTGACGGCAGGCAGGGCACGTGCGGAGATGCTCGCGCAGCGGTGCCGCTTCTACTTCCGGCAGGTCCGGCTGGAGCAAGCGGCGCAGGTTGCTCAAAGGCGGGCAAGGCGTCTCGGTTGGTGTCGGCTTCATTACGGATACCCATACTGAAAGATGTCGACTAACGACGCTGCGCAGAAGCGGCATTCCGCGCAACGTTTCTGCACAGCCGAGCGAACCTATATTTAGCGTCGACGTTTGCACAAAGGGCGATCGAAGATTTCGTGCAGCACAAACGCCGTTGCGGCCGTTTGCGGGTTACTCAATAGCGAACGCACCTGTTGGGCAATCGGCGAGGGGCGCATAACAGGGGTTGATGGAAGCGATACCTCATGGGAGATCGGTGTTGTCGCGACAGGCTCGACAGTCGGCGTCGGCAGAGTGACGTTGACTCCCTCCTTGACAATCATCGGCGGAGCCGGAGGCGGTGTCGCGCGGGGTGGCGGCGGGCGTTCGCGTAGAGGCGGACGCGCTGGCGGGACACGGCTCGGCGGCAGAGCTTTGCGGCGTTCTTCCGGCGTACGGCGCCGGCGGGCTTCCTCCAGGAAGCGATCCAGGTCTGTCATCAGGCGCCGTCCCGGCGCACGGCCGGAGACGTTACCGCGGCGGCCGACACCCTTCTTGATCTTTTCCTCCTCACTCTTGAAGAGTGTGCCGATGATCCACACGCCCAGGGCGATCAGCGGGATAATAAGTATTTCCCAGCGCATAAGAACCCCCTGTGATTCCGTCGCTAATAATTTGCAGCTTGTTAAGCGAGATTGCGGTCGCTGCGGTCATTGGTGCCGGCGCCGCTGATGGCGCTGCGCATCTGCGTGTCGGCTTGCAGATTTTTCAGATTGTAATAATCCATAACACCTAAATGGCCGTCGCGGAACGCCTGAGCAATGGCGCGCGGCACTTCGGCCTCGGCCAGAACCACCTGCGCCCGGTTCTCTTCGACCTTGGCCCGCATCTCCTGTTCCAGCGCCACCGCCAAGGCTCGGCGTTTCTCAGCATTGGCCTGGGCCACGCGCAGGTCTGCCGCTGCCTGATCGGCTTGCAGGTTGGCGCCGATGTTCTGCCCCACGTCGATCTCGGCCACATCAATCGAGACGATCTCGAAAGCAGTCTGCGAATCGAGCGAATTGCGCAGCACGGCCTGCGAAATCAAGTTGGGATTGGCCAGCACGTCCGTATGATGTTCGGCACTGCCGATGGCCTTGACGATGCCTTCGCCGACGCGGGCAATGATGGTTTCCTCGGTGGCGCCGCCGACGAGACGATCGAGCTTGGTCCGCACTGTCACCCGGGCGCGGGCCTTGAGCTGAATGCCGTTCTTGCACACGCCATCGAGAGTGGCTCGACCCTTGCTCGGATCGGGGCAGTCAATGACCTTGGGATCGACGCTGCGTTTGACGGCTTCGTAGATGTCGCGGCCGGCCAAGTCGATAGCGGCAGCGACGCGCCAGGGCAAATCCATACCGGCTTTGTGGGCGGCGATGACGGCTCCGGCCACACGCTGCACATTGCCACGCGACAGGTAGTGTGCCTCCATTTCCTGCGTTGAGACTTTGACGCCCGCTTGCACCAGAGCGATCTTCTGGCGGACAATCATGGCATAGTCCACCTTACACAACTTCATGCGGACCATGTCCACAATGCCGATCTTGGCCCCGGTCAGAAAACTCTGAATCCATAGCTGCACAAAGTTGAAAAAGACGAACAACACAATCAAACAGCCCATAGCAACCACAAGCAGGACGACCAGCAACAAGGGATGCTCGGCTACAAAACCAGGGTTCTGCTGAGCCTGAATTTGGGCGAACAACAGGGCATTCATGGGTATCTCCCTTTTTTGGTAATTCGGTATTCGGTAAAGATACACATGTTCCTGTTTACCGAATATCAAAACCTTAGTTAAATATAGCTGTTTCCAGATCGCCGAGATCCGGTTTATCAACCGGCCGCACTACCACTTTGCCGGCTCGCACGTCGATGCAGCGGACCAATTGACCGGCCTCGACCATCATGCCCTCGGTGATGGTATCCACGCGGCGGCCGTCGAAATCGACCATTCCGGCCGGCCGCAGTGCGGACAAGGTCCGACCGATGCGTCCTTTCAGATGTTCCAATTCCTGATTGACCGGTAATGCTGCAACTGTCGCATCTTCCGGCTGTTCGGTCAAGAAAAAATTCCGTCCCAGCGACGTCCGCGGCCAGAAATACAAGAATAAGCGAATCAGTAGCGGCAGAACAACGAAGACAACAAGGGCCGTAATGCCGCCGACAGAAACGCCGCCGCCCAGAAACGTCAAAATCACGCCGATGACGATGGCCCCCAACGACAGCATGGCCAGGATGCCGCTCATCAAAAACAAATCGGCAATCAAGAGCAAAAAGCCTGCTCCGATCAGGAGAAAGCCCAGGATCAGCATATTAGCATTGGTAGGATCCATGCAACTTTCTCACACTTCTTTGACGACGATGCGATTGCCCTCGATCTCAATGACCTGGACACGCGTGCCGGGCTGGACGTAGCTGCCCTCGGCAACGACATCGACAAAATCGTCGCCGAACTGTACCTTGCCGGCCGGCCGCAGCGGTGTCGCCGCCACGCCGATGGCGCCTAACAACGCCGCCATTTCCGGGTGAATCAACTCGGCTGGCTCCTCGCCGAATTCGCCGGACTCTTCCTGAGGCTTGAGCATCAGACGATTGGCATAGGGGATATGTGGCAAATAGCGGGCCAGCAGGAAGGCCGACACAATGGCGGCGACGATGCCAAGAGTGAACGGACCCAATGCTTGCCCATAGCCAATCCACTCCTCGTTGCTGCGCGGCCAATGACCGTAGGCGACGAGGCCGATGCTGCCCAGTACCAGGATGATGCCGCTGATGCCGGTGATGCCGAAGCCAGGAATCACGAAGATCTCCAGGCCAATCAAGATCAAACCCAGAAGAAACAACAAAAACGCCAGCCAAACAATCTGCCCGCTCACCTGTGAATGCGACCAGAAAAACAGCAGGAAGCAAATCGCTGAGATAATACCAGGCAGGCCGACACCGGGCATTTTCAATTCCAGAATCAAGCACGTGATGCCAAGCATGACCAGCACCACGCTCGTCCATGGATCACGGAGAAAATCGATGAGTCCATCCAGCCAGTCCGAGTCGGCAGTGCGGACCTCGTTGCGGCTGACGCCCTCCAGTTCGCACAATTCATCGAAGTTGTTGACCACCTCGCGGGCCAGGCCAAGCTCGCGAGCCTGCTCCGCCGTCAATGTAAGATATTGATGCTCTTTTTTAATGATGCCGATGCTTTGCCAGCGCTGCTCGCCCTGCTGGTCTGCCTCCAACTCGGCCTTGCTGATATATTGGCGAGCGCTTTCCTCCTTGGTGCTTTTCACGGCGTAGATACGCAAGTCGCGGTCGAGCATTCCCTGGGCGAGGATGCGCGGATAGTGTTTTTTCTCGGCGATGTCGGCGAGGCTGCTGCGCATTGCCGCTTCCTGCGTCGGATGATTGGGAACGTAGCGCTCGAAGCCGCCCAGGACGGCCCCTTCCTGGATCAGTTGGCCGTTCTGCTTGATCTCGCGTTGCATGATGATCTTATTGCAGGCCAAAGCGAGGAAAGTAGCGGTATCATGGGCCTGGCCGGTGACGTAGGCGATCGTCTCCACCGGCTCGCGACGGTTGTCATTTAATTCGCTGAGGAAGACGGCCAGCTCGTATGCTGCTTCGCTTTCGCCGCCGCCGCAGGCTAATTCCAGAATCAGCACATTCGCTTTTTCGCCCAACGCTTGGCGGACCCGGCGTTGGACGCGCTCTTTCATCTCACCGTTGATCGACCCTTTGAGAACGATGCGCCAGGCAGCCAGGCGATCCAGCGCCGGATACAGACTGGCTCGCGGCAGCCGATAGCGTGCTAGCGCATCCTCGATGTTGTTACAGGGCATTGGCTGGCACAGACCGAGTTTGCTGGCCTGCGCGAACGAATACAGGGCCGTCTCGCCGCGGCTGAGTCCGGAGATCGGTTCGCCGCCTTGGGCCAGCTTCTCGTGGGCATCGTGGTACTTGCCGTCGCGGCCTTTAACGACCTCGATCTCGGCATCGTACATCTTGCGGACGAGGACCACAGGATAGCGTTTATTGGCAAGATCGTCGTAGGCCAGGCGATCAAGACGTTCGAGCGGATGCGAAGCATCGGCGGCCTTGCCAAGATGGGCCGGCGGCTGTTGCGACATGAGGATCTCGGAGCAAGCCAGCACTGGCAGGACAGCGTGCCGCGTCACACTGCCATGTACGAAAGCGATCACCTGGATGCCCTGTTTCTTTTGCAGATCGCGCAGATAGCGGGCCAGGCTCTGGCAAGCACCCGGATCCTCGCTGGCGTTGTCACGGTTGTCCGGATTGAAGTCGCAGATAAGGTAGAAATTGCCGACACCCCTGGGATCGCGGTTGCGCTCATCCTCATAACGGCGCCATGGGCCGTAGAGAGCGCTGCGCAGCCGGCTCGTTGCTTCGGTGGTGATGGTTGCAGGGATGGGCGCAACCAGGCCGGCGTTACGGCGCTCTTGGGCCAGCAACGCGCCAGACAGCAACAGAACAAGGCAACAAGCAATCCACCGGGCCGCCGCACCAGCGAGGATTGCCCTTGCCGACATAGCGGATGGGTGAATAACATTCTGCACTCGCTTGTTGGCCGTCATGCCGGCACCTCGCCACGGACAGTCAAGTTGCGGAACCGCGTGAAGAGAGGGCGATCGCTTCCCGAACCTGCCTTGTGATTATAGATGCGGATGCGAAGGGGTGTCAAACGACTGCCCTCGTGGGTGATGATCTCTCCGTTAGGTGATTCGTTGGCCGAGTTGATTTATCGTTTCGCGCGAAACGATAAGCCGCGCATCTCTACAATAGCATTGAATTGACTCGTTTTTCGCCTGAACTTGAGAAAAAACGCCCCGGGAGTATATCGATGCCGTCGCGGATCGAAGATTACGCATTGATAGGCGATTGTGAAACAGCGGGCTTGGTGGCCAAAGATGGCTCGCTGGATTGGCTGTGTCTGCCGCGTTTCGATTCCGGTGCTTGTTTCGCCGCTCTCTTGGGCACACCGGAGCACGGCCGCTGGCAAATCGCTCCAGTCGGAGAAGTCCGCAAAGTCTCGCGGCGTTATCGGGAAGGCACTATCATCCTCGAAACCACGTTCGAAACAGCCGAGGGGGCCGTCACGCTCATCGACGGTATGGCCGTCCGCGCCGAGCATCCCATACTGATCCGCTGCGTACGTGGCGAGCGCGGCCAAGTGCCCATGCGGCTGCATTTGGTCATTCGTTTCGATTACGGCTCGATTGTCCCCTGGGTGACGCGGCTAGAAGAAGGGGGCATCAAGGCCATCGCCGGTCCCGATACCCTGTTCCTGCGCACCCAGGTTCCCCTCTATGGCGAGAACCATAGCACGGCGGCAGAGTTCACCGTCTCGGAGGGGCAAGAAGTGCCGTTTTGGCTCTCCTGGCACGCTTCCCATGAACGTTGGCTGCCCCCTATTATCGATCCTATGAAGCTGCTCCGTAAGACGGAAAATTCCTGGCGCAAGTGGTCGAAAGGCTGCGACTGCAGCGGGCCGTGGGAGGGGCCGATGCTCCGCTCGCTCTTGACGCTCCGGGCGCTGACCTATGCACCGACCGGCGGTATCGTGGCGGCGCCGACCACCTCGCTGCCCGAACAGCTGGGCGGCGTCCGCAATTGGGATTACCGTCTGTGCTGGATCCGCGACGCCACCTTCACGTTGTACGCTCTGATGGCGGCTGGTTACAAGGAGGAAGCCCGTGCCTGGCGCGAATGGCTGTTGCGGGCAGCGGCCGGCAGTCCGGACAAGCTGCAAATCATGTACGGCCTGGCCGGCGAGCGTCGCCTCAGGGAATGGGAAGTGGAGTGGCTGCCTGGTTATGAGGGATCGCGTCCCGTGCGTGTCGGCAACAATGCTTATCAGCAATTCCAGCTCGATGTGTATGGTGAAATGATCGACGCCATGTATCTATCGCGACGCATCGGTCTGGAGCCGGAGCAAGCCGCCTGGAACCTGGAACGGGCTGTCGTCTGCGTTCTGGAAACGATCTGGCAGCAACCCGATGAAGGCATTTGGGAAGTACGCGGGCCGCGCCGCCATTTCACGCACTCCAAAGTCATGGCCTGGGTCGCCTTCGACCGGGCCGTTAAGATGGTGGAAAAGTTTGGCGTGGAAGGTCCCGTTGAGCGCTGGCGTAAAATCCGCGACGCCATCCATCAGGAAGTGTGCGAAAAAGGATTCGACCGCAACAAGAATTCCTTCGTACAGTATTACGGCTCGACGGAGCCAGACGCCAGTCTGCTGATGATTCCGCTGGTCGGCTTCTTGCCCGCTAACGACCCGCGCGTGGCTGGCACCGTCGCTTGCATCGAACGCGAGCTACTGCACGATGGTTTCGTCCGGCGTTACCAGACGCACTCGGAAGTCGATGGCCTGCCGCCGGGCGAAGGGGTATTTCTGCCCTGCACCTTCTGGCTGGCGGATAATTACGTGCTACTCGGACGGCGTCAGGAGGCCGAGCAGCTCTTCGAGCGCTTGCTGAGTTTGTGCAATGATGTGGGGCTGATTTCCGAAGAGTATGATCCCACGACGCGGCGGCTGGTCGGCAATTTCCCGCAAGCGTTCACGCACGTCGGCCTTATCAACACCGCTGTGAACCTGCGACGGCAGGTCGGCCATCCCGCCGAGCATCGCATCGCGTGAGGAGTGGTTCGAGCCAAGGCAGTCTCTTGAATACCGGAATGCCCTACCGTATCCTAAAAATGAGGTTGGTACTTCCAGGGTACAAAAATACCTCCTTGAATTGTCTGAGAGCTCAGGGCCGACGCATCGAAATCTGCTCTTTCTTATGCGGTCTCTTGATTCCGTCAAGAAGTCGCGCCTACGACTCTCCGTGGCGTCGCCTGCCTTTCACGGAGGAGAGTCATGGTTCTTTCACGTCTGTCTCTGAGCAAGTACATTCGCCGTCTCAAAGATCCCCGCCTCAACCGCCGCAAGCGCCATTTGCTGAGCGACATCCTCCCCATTGCCATCTTGCGCCGTTATCGCCGGTGCCAACACCTGGTCTGAAATCGAAACCTTTGGACGCAAGCGTCTGCAATGGTTGTGCGGCTTCCTGGAGTTGCCCAATGGCACCCCGTCGCACGACACCTTCGAGCGTGTCTTCGACCGTCTATGGCCCGGAGGGTATTCGTGGTCAAGAGGATTGGGAGAAGTTGTCGGTGATAGGCAAGTGTTACAGTGAACGGACGGTGGGTGGCAAAACGGCGATCGAGATGCGTTATTTTATTGGTAGCCGTCGTTGCGGTGTGCAGACTTATGGTGCGGTGTTGCGGAACCATCGGCGAATGGAGAATTGTTTGCATTGGCAATTGGACGTGACGTTTGGTGAGGATGCCAGCCGGATTCAGCGGCGTCATGGGGCGGAGAATTTCGCATTGTTACGTCGGTTGGCGTTAGCCTTGCTCAAGAGATATCCTGGCAAGGGAAGCATGAGGATCAAGCGTTACCAAGCAACCTTGGATGTCGCCTTCTTGGAGGAAATCCTCAAACAGGAGTCGTAATATGGAAAAGATTTAATGCGTTTGCCCTGGTCATCAGCAGGACTCATGCCTTTTTTGTTGGCTTCATGGTTGGTTTCTGTGCAGTATGCTTGGTTCTCAGTTTGCTCTTGGTTGGCGTTTGAGCGAACCCGCCAGGTCCTATTTGTTTTGCAGGTTTCTTCATAGTTCTGATAATCATTTCACTTTCTCCTGCTGTTGGTGCGACATGGTTATCGAAAGCTGCCATGAGAGGTTCTAATCCACCCGAAAGAAGAGAACAGCCGCCTATGCCTACCGTATAGGACATCCGCTTACTAACTAACTCCGTGTGCAACTTTACTCCGTGGGTAACGAGGCGAGATCGAGAGGCCGATGTCCTTGCGCGACATTCACCCAAGCCGCGATCGTGTGGCTGAGGATCTTCCGCAACATCCAGCTATACAGGTGCCACAGATCCTTCGCCCACGTCCGCTTCATCTGGTAACGCCCCGCCCGTTGGCCGTTGACTGTCTCGATCAACCAGTGCAGTCCACGCAGTACACGCGACCGCTCCGGCTGCGGATCACGCTTTTTGTTCTTATACGGCGTTAAGAGGCGGATGCCCCCATGCGCCAACTCCTGGGTCAAAGCCGGCGACCCGCATCCGCGATCACCGATACCCACGCTCCCCGTAGGCGGCGTCAACTCCCAGACGACCTCGGTTTCTGTGGCGTTGGCCGGGGTGAGCACGGCGGCCTGAATGATGTCGTCGCGGCTGGTACACAGGTGCAAACGGAAGCCGTAAAACGTCTGGCCGATGCCGGTCGGATGCCTCTGCGCCCATGCGTGTCGGCGCCCTGGTGCGCTGGTGCTGTAGCGACATCGAAAAGTGGCTTGCCGCCAGCTGCCCGCCCACGGCTGACAACCATTGAAGACAGATTTAAGAAAGAATTGGAGGGACGCTTCATGATGAACAACCGAATGGAGAACCGAAGAACATCGACTTCGACTTTGATGGCAAACTGCAGCGCTTCACGCCGCGCAGCGCATTCGCTGATGCCGGCAAAGTACGATGGTTGCGACTGATGCCCCGTAATGGCTCCCATGATCCGCACATTATCCCTGTTGGCGACGAACTGCCGCCAATGGAGCCACACTCCGAACGATCTTGCAAGGCGACGCCTGATAAGATGGCCAGGCCGCAGGGGAGAGCGTTTTACACGTGGACAGTTTCAAAGCATTAAACGCCTTCATCGATGCGATGATGGCGCGGAGTCATTTCCTGACAAGATGTTCACCTATGAACCGGTGTTCCAGACGAGCGGACCTGTTGCCGTAAGGGGTTGTCCTGACAAAAAAGAACCGCTGACAAGTTCTGTCAGCGGTTCGGCAGGAATGGGCGCTATTGGACTTGAACCAATGACCCCCAGCTTGTCGAGCTGGTGCTCTAGCCAACTGAGCTAAGCGCCCGGCAGTTTGAAAGATAAGTGGTTTGAATGCTTCCGTCAAGGGTAGAGTGCTTGCCGGGGTGCCTCCCTCCCTCCTGGTGGGGGAGGGCTGGGGTGGGGGGAAGGCGTCCGCAGGCGAAACACTTCCCCCCACCCTGACCTCCCCACAAGGGAGGAGGGAAAGACTGCTCGCCCGGAAGCCCTCCTACACGCCCAAATCAAGAGACACTCGTGCTTGCCGTTTTACCTCTATTGGCTAATGCTCCAGAGGATTCGGTTTAAGGGTTAACGGCCAGCCCTGCAGGGCACGCTGTCCGTGTGCTCCTGCAGGGCTGGCCGTTAATCCCCAATTCCGTCTGTTGCTATCCAGTAGACAGAAAAGGGAATTCCCCTGAGAGGTTCCGGTTGCTACAAACACAACCTGAGATGGTAGAATACTCGAAATTCCTGGAGGCGATTGTTTCATGGGATCTGTCCGCGTGCAGCTTGGCGAACGCAGCTACGATATCGCCGTCACCAGCGACGGCGACGCCGGGCTTGGTTCATTCGCTCGGCAACGCATCCGAAACGTCCGTGCATTCGTCATCACAGATGAGCACGTGATCGAACATGCCGATAAAGTAGCGGCGGCGCTTGGCGCGGCGGGATTTCAGCCGCTGCGGGTGTCGCTGCCGGCCGGCGAGTCGCAGAAATCGCTGGCGGCGGCAGCCTATCTCTACGATCAGCTTGCCGAGGCAGGGGCGGATCGCCAAACGTTAGTGGTTGCGGTCGGCGGCGGCGTTATCGGCGACCTGGCCGGCTTTGTCGCCGCCACCTGGAACCGGGGATTGCCGCTCTTGATGGTGCCGACCACGCTACTGGCGATGGTAGACAGCTCGGTCGGTGGTAAGGTCGGCATCAATCACCCGCGTGGCAAGAACCTCATCGGTGCCTTCCATCAGCCGATCGGCGTCTGGATCGATACGGCTTTTTTGAACACCTTGCCGGATCGTGAATATCGCAGTGGTCTGGCCGAGGTGGTGAAGTATGGCGTTATCCTCGATGCCGAGCTGTTCGCCTACCTGGAACAGCACACAGCGGCGATCTTGGCACGCGATGCCGAGTGCATCCGTCACTTGGTTGCCCGCAGTTGTCGTCTCAAGGCGAACGTGGTCGAACAAGATGAGCGTGAAGAGACGGGCTTGCGGGCGATATTGAACTACGGCCATACGTTCGCCCACGCTTTCGAGACAGTGGGCGGCTACGGGGCTTGGTTGCACGGCGAGGCAGTGGCGGCCGGCATGATCTGCGCCAGTCGTTTGGCCGAACGCCGTGGCCTCATCGGTGCTGATGTTACGGAGCGACAGCGGCGCTTGTTGCAAACGTTTGCTTTGCCGGTCGCGCCTCAGCGTTGGCCGGTGGACGATCTGTTGGCAGTGATGAGACGCGACAAGAAGGCCGTTGCCGGACGCCTGCGTTTTGTGTTGCCGAAGCGGCTCGGCGAAGCGGCACTCTTTAACGATGTGCCGGAAGAAGACGTGCGCCAGGTGTTGGAGAATGCAGGCGATTAAGGGAGTTATTCGCTAGTCCCGCTTCAATACACCTCATCCATATGCTCGCCACTGTGAGCTGGGTTGCCGATAAGGCAACGATTGGCGCGGGTCCACGGCGAGATCAAGGCGCTCCAACGGCAATGGACCGGTCAGAACAGACACATCCTCGGATGCTTCAAGGACGTCCCTTGTGCAGAATCGTCCCGGGATGGTGAAGCGAACGGCCTCGTAAAGGTGGGCTTCGGTCTTGCCTTTGAAGTTGGTAATGCGTTTGGCGGCTATGCGCTAGAGGCCAAGTTGCCGGAGGAGCCGCGTCGGCAGAGTCACCAAAGTTGACCCTGTGTGCACCAGGTATCGGTAGGAAACGCCTATTTGCCTCTTGTCGACTTGCCAGGTATTCTAAGGATGCGAATAACTCCTCTCGTTGACCGCGAGGAACGTATGGCCTTTACCGTATCTGCTGAAGTCCGCGACCTGCTGACCCTGTCCCTGGTACCGGGCATCGGCCCGCGTTTGACGGCTGCCCTGCTGGAGCGTTTCGGCTCTGCTACTGCGGCCCTGCGGGCCAGCAGCGCTGAGCTGTCTGCCATTCCTTTCATCACCCCGCGCCTGGCCGAGTGCATTCAGCAAGCCTCCCAGCGCTCCGATGCAGCTGCGGAACTGGAGCGCATGCAGAAGCACGGCGTTCGTCTGATCTCCTTGGGCAGCTCGGAGTATCCCTCCGCGCTGGTAAACATAAACGATCCGCCTTATCTGTTGTATGTTCGTGGCACGTTAACGGCAGCCGACGCCAACGCCGTCGCCCTCGTCGGTTCGCGGCGTTGCACCGACTATGGCCGGCGCATAGCCGCACGTCTGGCGGCCGGATTGGCCCGCACTGGCGTCACGGTCATCAGCGGACTGGCACGCGGCATCGACGGCACGGCCCATCGGGCGGCGCTGGAGGCAGGCGGACGCACTCTGGCCGTCTTGGCTGGCGGCCTGTCGCGCATTTATCCGCCCGAACACGCCGACCTGGCTCGCCAAGTCGAAGCGTCCGGCGCTTTACTCACCGAATCGATGATGGATCAAGAACCGTTGGCCGGACTATTTCCCGTGCGCAATCGTATCATCAGCGGGCTGTCGAAAGTCGTCGTGATTGTTGAGGCGGCCGAGAAAAGCGGAGCGCTCATCACAGCCCACCACGCCGCCGAACAGGGCCGCACCGTCATGGCCGTACCCGGCTCGGTGGAAGCCGCATCCAGCGGCGGTGCCAACGACTTGATTCGCAAGGGTGCCGTGCTGTGCCGCGGCATTGAAGACGTTCTCGAAGAGCTGCATGGCGTCTCGGCACAAGCCACAGCCGAGAAAAAAGCTGCCCCCCCATCGCCACCGCCCCCATCGGGACCACCGCCAGGACTGGACGGCGACCAACGGCGCATCTGGGAGATGCTGACAGAAGCATGTCATCTGGATCAACTGGTGCAGCGGCTGGGGCTGGCCGTACCACAGGTCAGTGGAGCGCTGATGATGATGGAAATGAAGAAAGTGGTGCGCCGCCTGCCGGGGAACCGCTACGAGCGATGTTGACGATCCACGGTTTCACGTCTTCTTGAGCCGGTAGCCTTTTCCTCTTATGTGTTCCACATTATCCATCTGTCCCAATGTGGTCCATACAGCCTTCACGAAATTGGCGTGCCTGGTTTTGTAGCCTGACGCCAGGGCCCGCTCGGCCAGTTCGTTGCCAGAAAGCAGTTTACGGCTGTTCTTGAGTATATTCGTCAGCACTTCTCGTAACGGGGATTGTTTCCCTTGTTGTCCAGATGGAACCGGCTTGGTCGCAGGATGGGGCATGACTGCCTTCGCTTCTTTCCGTTCCTTCTTGGGGGCCGGTGGTGCCGTCTTGGGTTTCTCGATCCGGGCACTGGGAGTCGAAGGGGCCAAGGTGTAGCCAGGTTGGCCGGATGCGCGATGAACCTGGCCCTTGTGCTTCATTTCCTGGAGTCGGCTCTCGATGGATTTGACGGGGTTACGGCCGGCCAAGGGAAAGCCGCGCCGGTGCAGCTCCTCGCTTATTTGCCGAGCGGTCATGACCTTGCCAGTCTCATGCAAGACGGCCAGGATCGCCTCACGCAACGTAGGCCGGTCCTGAGCGGGCACTCCTCCCGGAGGAGCCGACACGACTGTCGTCAGGGCGGCAATCTCGGACTCTACTTGTCGAAGCTGCCCCAGAAGCTCTTCTTTGCGGTGCGTCAAGGCGGTAAGCTGGTTCCGCCGAGACTCCAACTCATGACGCAGGGTTTCCAGTTCTCGCTCTCGTTGGGCAATCTGCTGATTCAACTCTTCCAGAGAGAAAGCAGGCATGGTAGTATCAGCCCCCAGAACAAGCAAAAAGGCGACAAGGTTACCGCTCTGAAAATTACCTCTTAAAGGTATACGGATTATCGGCGCTTCAGCAAGGGCCTCTGGAACATCTGGGAGAAGATAGGGACGACCGGAAGCAACGCCCTCCCTCTTGGAGGAGAGAAAAGTCTGTTAGTCCTAAGGAAAGTTCAGGTTGTGAGGACTGCCAGACCGAAGAAGGGAGCGGGACGGGCCGTCGGCCATGAAGTCCGATCAAAGACTCACCGATGAACCTAAGAGGTTAGGTCCTCCGTCGAGGCCCCGAGGCTGTTCTTTACGGGAGGCAGAGATGGACGCACGGAGACGAGAAGCAGAGCTAGCAGTCTTACAGGCGCGGCAGCGGCAACTCCAGCGCGAACTGACGCGCGTAGAACGCCAGATCGTCCAGGCCGAGCGGCGGATGCTTGCCGCTGAGAAGCGCATCGCCAGCTTGGCCCCGAGTCCGCGGCGAGCCGCCTAATGGCTCTGTACAGCTGAGATTTGTTGACCCGTCCGCCGCACCAGCAAAGGCGCGGTCCTTGTTGGTGCGGCGGACGGGTCAACAAATCTCAGCTGTACAGATACCACGAGTAAGATCAAAGCTGGCGCATAAAAGCCACCAGCGCCTTCTTCTCCTGGGCCTCGAGCTTGAGTTCGAGGATGAGGTTGAAGAATTCAACCGTGTCTTCCAGGGTCGGCAGCCGGCCGTCGTGGAAGTACGGCGGCGATTCCTTGATGCCGCGCAAGGTGAAGGTCTTGATTGGCCCTTGGGCCGTCGCTACCAGGCCGTTGATGGTCTGCGTTTTATAGAAGCGCTCAACCTTCAGATCGTGCATGAGATTATCGGTGTAGTAGGGGGCCGGATGGCAGGTGGCGCATTGGGCCTTGCCGAAGAACAGCTTTTGTCCCTGCATCTCCAGGGAATCGGCAGCGAATTTTTTGGGATCGAGTTTGCCGTCCCAGCGCAGTCCGGGAGCCGGCGGGAAATCGAGCAACTCCTGGACCTCGGCCATAAAGTGGACCTGGCTGCCGCGCTCCAGCGGATTAATCCCCTTGGCCGACGCCGACACCGGGTCGCCGTCGAAGTAGGCGGCCCGTTGCTCAAATTCCGTGAAATCTTCGATACTCTTGAGCGCCCGCTGGGAGCCGAACAGCCGCTGGATATTGACGCCGCGTAAACTGGGAGTGTCGATGCGGCGGCGGTGGTTCTGCGGCCGGATGTCGCCGACCAGGTGTGTCGCTCCCGATGTATGGCCGTTGACGTGACAATCAAAGCAAGCCACGCCCTGCATACCGATGGGGTTCTCCGTTTTGCGGTCGGCGGTGGCGTTGAACTGTTGCTGCGGGAACTGCGTCACCAAGAGGCGAAAGCCCTCCAAATCCTTAGAGTTGAGGATGCCGCGGAAGATCTCCTGGAAATTGTCCACGGTTACCATCTTGCCCTGGGAAACATCTCCCAGGTCAGGGCGCGTCGTCAGATAGATGGCAGGCGGGAATTCGGGCAGGAAGTGTTCGGGCAAGTCGAAATCGACATCAAAGCGCTCCAGACGAGACAGCAGCTTAATCTCCATCTGCGGAAAGACCATGCCGCCGGTCTCGTGCTTGGGATGTGGCAGAGGCAGAAACCCCTTGGGGAAAAGTCCTTTGTCACGGATTTCGTCGCTGGACAGCGATGCCAATTGCTCCCAGGTTGTTCCCTCCGGCAGCCGAACAGTTGGGCCGACCTGGATGGGCTTGCCGCGCGACATGGTGAGTTTGGTATCCGGCCGCGGCGTCAGGTCGTAGCGTTCCTGAAGCAGCTTGTGTTGCCGGGCCATAACAGAAGGTTTTTCGGCTTTGTCGCGATCGCGCACCGTCTGGAAACTTTCTTTGCCCAACAGAACAGGAGCGATCTGATCGTAGCTCGAAGGCGTTCCGTTCTTGGGCGTGGCTCCGCCTTCCTTGGATTGGGAGCGAATTAAGGAAGGGAGCGCCAAGGGCAGCAAGACAGTAGATACAACCAACCACGGCAGCCAACACCACATTCGTTTTCCACGATTGTGTAACATGGGAGTGCTCCTCAAAAAAGGAATGCCAGGTTGTCCGGGATGATTCGTGGAGCTATCTTAGCTTTTCCTGTGCCGATAAACCAGCAGGGACCGAACGAAATGCTGTTCACAGGTAATTGTTTCGGCCGCCGTGCTGTGCTTGAGTTGCAAACGGCAGGTGGGGAATCATTCCGGCAATCGCCCCTGGACAATGGATGTTGGCCGCCGGCGCAGCCGTGTGGGGTGCATGGCTTCGCGGAAATCAATTTGCCGGCAGAAGCTGCCCGCTTCCAGATAACGATGCATCAGCTCCATCGTCTCATCGACCAGATCGACCTGGATCAACAGCAGCTCGCCGGGTCGGGCCGTGGCCAAGGCGTGCTCCAGTGCCGGGATGGCGCCTTGCACTTCCTCAATGTGCTTGACGCGGCGGCGCCCCACCAAGCCTTTGCGGAAGATGGCGTTGATCTCTCCCCAGGCCCGGCCACGGATGCAATTCGCCTCTTCATAGAGAATGACGCGATCGAAAGCGTCGCCCAGTAGCTCGCCTTGGCGGATCATGTCGCTGTCGCGGCGGTCGCCGGCGGCAGAATAGACGGCGGAGCGGAATTTGTGCGGCAGCGGCCCCAACGTCTCCAGAAGCGAAGCGAGTGAGGAAGTGTTGTGGCCATAATCCAGAATAACGGTGGCGCCGTTGAACTCGAAAAGATTGAAGCGACCCGGCGTATGCTCGAAGTCGGCGACGAATGATTCCAGGCCGGCAAGGATGACTTCGCAGGGCACGCCCAACACCCAGACGGCGGCAGCAGCGGCCAAGGCATTTTCGACCTGGAAACCGACGTGGCCGCCGTGCGTCAGCGGCACTCTTTCCAGGCTCACCAGGGGAATCTCCTGTGGCCCTTCGGCGAGAATGATACGATGATCGCGGACAAAAGCGGCACGGCCTCCCCGCTGACGCTGTTCGAGGAGCACGGGATGCTGGCCGTCCCGCGCGAAGAAAACGACCGAACCGGGACAAAAAGGCGCCATGTCGGCCACCAAGGGATCATCGGCCTTGAGTATGGCATGTCCTTCGGGAGCAACGACTTCGACGATGGTGCGTTTGACGCGCGCCAGCTGCTCAACGGTTTCAATGTCGGCAATACCCAGATGATCGCCCTCGGCAATGTTCGTGACGACGGCGACATCGCAGCGATCGAAGCCGAGTCCGGCACGGAGAATGCCACCGCGCGCTGTCTCCAGCACCGCTGACTCGACGCGCGGATCGCTCAAGACGGCGCGGGCACTGAGCGGCCCGCTGCAATCGCCGGCTTCCACACGCTGGCCGTCAATGTAAATGCCCTCGGTGCAGGTCATGCCGACACAATGGCCTGCGGTGGCCAAGATGTGGGCGAGCAGGCGGGTTGTGGTCGTCTTGCCGTTGACACCGGTGACGGCCACGATGGGGATGCGTCCCGTTTGTCCGTTGGGAAAGAGACGATCGAGAAGAGCGGGCGCAGTCATGCCCCCGGTACATTCGCTGCAGGTTCGTTCGTCCCCGGGAGCATAACTGCCCCCGCTCGCCAAGGAGATGCGTTTTTGCCGGATGCCGTGTCCTAAAAGGAAAGTGTCTGTGCCGGCAAGGCGGCGGATAGGAATGCCACGCTGGCGGGCGGCCTGCACCAGCGCGATCTCCGCCGGCTGAGGGCGGAGCCTTTGGGCCAACTCGCCCAAGCGGGCGATAGCACCTGCAACATCAAAGGGGCGATCGTAAACGGCAGCCAGGCACAGATCGCGTCCAACCTCCAGGGCGGCGCGGCCGAGCTCCTCATACTCGAATTCGAGGGCGACTTTGTAAACACCGTCCTCATGGGTCTCCCGGGTGCGGCCAAAACCAACGGGGGTGCCGGCCAGGGATTGCAGCTCCAGAGCCACGTGCTCGAGAATATGGGCTTGCCAGGTGCCGCGGCGGAGCCGTTCAAAAAAGCCACCACGCCGACCGACACTACAGCGATGCTCGATCAGTGACGGGAGCCAGGCCATCAAACGCTCATTGAAACCGGGCAGTTCATCGGATGGGGAATCTTTTAAAGGGCCGAGATCAACCCAGGCTTCCAGAACAGGAAAATTCGCCCAGATGTTTGGGCCGTCAAGAAGCCGGACGCGCCGAAATTCCATGTGTGTTCTCCTCCCACCCTGTCGTGGGGTGTGGCCCTTCGGTTTAACGATACTACCAAGAGCATCGTTAAACAAAAAACGGCGTTTGTCTCGAAATCCGTTTCTCGCATTGAAGCGGATTGGTTAGCAAATGGCGTGCCTCGAGAGAGAAAAGCCATGATAGGTCGCACGGCCATCTCAACCTGGACGAACCAGATATTCCCCGCTAACAGCATCCTAGAGGAGACAGCCCGAAAAACGGCCCCGCTGCCGTTCAGGCTGACATTGCTCTGGCGAAACCTAGTATAGAGGATAGGACCGTCCGCGGTCAGGTGTACGCCCGGATTCTTCCCGATAATGACGGTCTTTTGACACGCCATAATCCGAAAAGTCGAGCAGAGTGCCCGCAAATCACCTTGCTCCTTAGCAAGTTAGGAGAAACAAGAAAACTTGAACGGAACGAACGAGAAGTGGGATGCACTGCCGATTTCTTGGCACGAGGAAGCGGCGGGCCAGCTGGAAGCCAGCGAGACACTGCTGGCCTGGTTTGAGCCGGACCTGGATAATCGCCTCTCCTACGCACGGGGACTGGTGGTGCTGACCGATCGCCGGCTATTGTCGCGGCGAGCACAGGAGAACGGAAGGACTTCCTGGGAAAGTTGGCCGTTGACAGAGAGCATGAGTCTGCGCACAGATGAGCATGGGAGTGCCGCTCTGCTGGAGCTGGCGGATGCGTCAGGCCGGCTGGCCTGTTGGCGCTACACAGCAGCCCAGGCGACAGCCGCCCAGCGCCTGGTGCAGAAATGGGCCAGCTGGCGGCGGGGCCAACGAGCTGGAAGCGCAAGCGAGAGAGCGTTGGCCGTCTGTCCCAGCTGCGGAGCAGCCATCAACGCTGATGAGGGACGTTGTGAAGCCTGTGCTGCCGGCCCGGTCAAACCATCGCTGTCGGCGCTCTTTCGCCTGGCCTCCTTCTCGCGTTCGCGCGCCGGACTGATCGTGCTGGGGTTCTTGCTCACTCTGGCGGCCACCACCGCCAGCCTGGTGCCGCCCTATCTGACCCGGCCGATCATCGATGAGGTCATCAGACCCTGGGAAACGACTAAAACCGATAATTCTTCTCTGGCAATCTGGTATCTTGGCGGTTTGGCGGGAGCAGCCCTCCTGGCCTGGGCGCTCGATTGGGCCAAGCTGTACGTGTTGGCCTGGGTCAGCGAACGTATCAGCGCGGATTTACGAGCCAAGACCTACGCGCATTTGCAGCAGCTGTCGTTAGAGTTTTTTGGAGGCAAACGCACCGGCGACCTCATTTCCCGCATCAGCAACGACACCGAGCGCCTGTGTAATTTTCTCTCGATCAATCTGATCGATTTCGCTTCTGATGTCCTCATGATCGTTATGACGGCGGCAGCCCTGCTGTGGATGAACCCACTGTTGGCCTTGGCGGCGTTGTGTCCGTTTCCGCTGATTGTGTGGATGGTGGCGCGGGTACGCGGCCGACTCCTGCGCGGCTATCGTCAGGCCGGGGCCGCCTGGGGAGCGATGACCAGCGTTGTCGCCGATGCCATCCCCGGCATTCGCGTCGTCAAAGCGTTCGCTCAGGAAAACCGCGAGATCGAGCGTTTCAACGCCAGCAATGAGCGCGTTTTTTACTCCGCCAATCGGCTAAACAAAGTATGGTCGCTGTTTGGACCGACTGTGACGCTGTTGACAACGTGCGGCTTGCTGATCGTGTGGGCGTCCGGCATCTGGCAAATTTACCTCGGCCGCATCACCTTGGGCGTACTGACGGCCTTTTTGGCCTTAATCAGCCGGTTCTACACGCGCATGGAGTCGATGATCCGCATGGGCTCGGCCGTGCAGCGTGCCTCGGCCAGTGCTCAACGGATATTTGAGATCCTCGATAAGAAATCCAATGTGCCGGAGCCGGTGCGGCCCATTCACCCCGGACGACTGCGCGGCAAAATCGAGCTGCGCGGTGTGCGCTTCAAGTACGGGACCCGCGAGGTGCTGCACGGCCTGGATCTGATAGTTGAGCCGGGCGAAATGATCGGCCTGGTCGGCCCAACCGGAGCCGGCAAGACCACGCTCATCAATCTCATCTGCCGTTTCTACGATGTCAGTGCTGGCGCCATTCTCGTGGATGGCGTGGATGTGCGCTCCTTTCCGGTCGAAGAGTATCGCCGCAATATCGGCATTGTCTTGCAGGAGCCGTTTTTGTTCTACGGTACCATCGCCGAGAACATCGCCTACGGCCGGCCAGGCGCCAGCCGTGACGAGATCGTGGCAGCGGCGCGAGCGGCGCGGGCGCATGAGTTCATCCTGCGTTTGCCTTGCGGTTACGATTCGCTGGTCGGCGAGCGCGGCCAAAACTTGTCCGGCGGCGAACGCCAGCGTATCTCCATCGCCCGGGCACTTTTGATCGATCCGCGCATCCTCATTCTCGATGAAGCCACCTCCTCCGTGGACACCGAGACCGAGCGTGAGATTCAGGCGGCGTTGGAAAACCTGGTCCGTGGTCGCACGACCATTGCCATCGCTCATCGTCTCAGCACGTTGCGTCGCGCCGATCGCCTGGTGGTGGTGGAAAATGGCCAGATTGCTGAAACCGGCCGGCATGATGAATTGCTGGATGCACGGGGCAGCTATGCCCGTTTGCATCAAGCGCAGATGGAATTAGTTTACGGGAGAGACAGCAGTGGAAAATAACGGCGCAGCCAATGGCCAGGCAAGACCACGCCCGTTCGGCCTGCGTCACGATGCCTGGGGTCGGCTGGTGCTGATCGACGCCGAGGGCCGCCAACATACCGGCGTTGAAGTGGTCCGCGCTTTCCCTATTTCGGATCCGCGCCACGGTATCGCCATTTGCGATGCCAAAGGGAGAGAATTAGTATGGCTTGCCGACCTGGACGCACTGCCGGCATCCCTGGTGCAGCAAATCGAGGACGAACTGACCCAACGCGAATTTATGCCGATCATTCACCGTATTGTGAAAGTATCAGCTCCCATCGAACCGTCCGAATGGGAAGTCGAGACCGATCGCGGTCGTACTTCTTTCGTCCTCAACAGCGAGGACGACGTTCATAAACTGGACGAACAACGGGCACTCATCACCGATGCCCACGGCATCCGCTATCTAATCTCGGACATTGAGCAACTCGATGCGAACAGCCGACGGCTGTTGGAGCGCTATTTGTAATAATCTCAGAGCGTGTTTGCAAATGGGGTTTCCCTTATCGTTCATGCGGGTCGTAGCCGCCGGAGCATTAGATGAATCATCGCCACATATACCATACGTTTCGCTCACACGCGCGTTCCGCTCCTGGTCCTTGCTCAGCCCGCGATACCCCACGAACCAACCGAACGTCCGCTCCACCACCCAACGCCTGGGCAACACCGTGAAACCTACTGCCCCCTTCACCCGGCTCACCATCTCCAGCACCCAGCCAGAAAGGATCCAGACACACCGGGGCGTCTGCTTGCAAGCATAGCGGCTATCCGCCCAAATCTTCTTCAAACGCGGGAAGCGTTCTTTGGCCTGGTCCAACACGGCCTCACAGCCGTCCTCATCCTGGATATCGGCCGCATGTACCACGCAAGCGATCACCATGTCCAAGACATCGACCAAGAGGTGCCCTTGCGGCCGCTGATTTTCTTGCCGCCATCGTAGCCGCGTTCGGGACTGCTCTCCGAAGTCTTGACCGACTAGCTGTCGAGGATGGCCGCAGTCGGCGTGGCTTTCTTACCGGCTTGGCGTCGAACCGCTGCATGCAGCGTGTGGTGGATACGCAGCCACAAGCCGTCCTGACGCCAACGGCAGAAATAGGACGCCACGGTACCCCAGGGCGGGAAGTCGTGGGGTAGTTGCCGCCATGGACAGCCGGTGCGTTGCAGGTAGAAGATGGCGTCGAGAACACGGCGGTAATCCAGGCTGCGGCGTCGGCCGCGTTGGTGAGGTTTCGGTAACAAGGGCTGAATCAGAGCCCACTGGGCATCCGTGAGATCGCTGGGATAGGTTTGCGTCTTGCTCATATCCGTATAATACGACGGAGGTCCATTTGCAAACACGCTCTACTAACCGTTGCATAAAGAATTAAACTTTTCCCAAGTCGAGGCCCGCTGCCCGGAAGAACGACCGAACCAACAGCGGCTTCTGCCGGAGGCGTCCAATCGCCAGATGGAGTTCCAGGT
>Ga0209061_1002407_pt1 | contig 23920 bp, 30 predicted proteins | sample Coa_R1_10_FD_187157 | JGI IMG/M metagenome (GOLD analysis project Ga0209061, IMG submission 187157) | Surface soil microbial communities from Centralia Pennsylvania, which are recovering from an underground coalmine fire - Coalmine... | ecosystem: Environmental > Terrestrial > Soil >...
AGCGTGGCTCCTCCCGGCGCGCGCGGCGCGCGCGCCGGCCGGCCGGTGGCAGCCACCGTGACGGAAGCGTGCCCGAAGCGTGACGGGCGCCTCGCGTAGCCTGCCGGCGTGCTGGTCGTCGCCGCTACGCAGCGCGAGCTCTCGCCGCTCGGCGCGCCCGACACGTTCTGCTGCGGCGTCGGGCCGGTCGAGGCGGCGCTCGCCACCGCGCACCGGCTGGCGGCGCGGCGCCCCGGGGCCGTGCTCCACGTCGGCATCGCCGGCTCGCGCACGCTCCCGCCGCTGACCGTCGTCCTCGGCAGCGAGGCGGTCTACTGCGACGTGCTCGACCCCTCGTCGGCGCTGCCGCGGGTCGAGCGGGCCCACCCCGACCCGCCGCTGCTCGAGCGAGCGCGGGCTCTCCTACCGGAAGCGCGGGTGCTGCCGATCGCGACCGCCGGCCGAGTCGGGGGCGGCGCGGGATTCGAGGTCGAGGCGATGGAAGGCTTCGGCGTCCTGCGGGCCTGCGAGCTGGCCCGTGTGCCGGCAGTCGAGCTGCGGGTGGTGGCCAACTCGCCCGACGAGGCCGACCGCACGGCGTGGCGGATCGACGACGCCCTTGCCGTGCTGCGGGAGGCGCTAGATCGTCTCGACGTCCTCTAGGAACTCGGCGTTGCCGTGGCGGGTCGGCGCGCCGTAGGCGAAGAACAGGATCTCGTCCTCGGTCTCGTTGCGCGGCTGCAGCGGCGTGCCGGGATGGACGACCACGACGCCGCCCGGCTCGACGTCGACCCGCTCCCAGGGCTCGCCGAGGAGCATCGTCAGCGTCCCGCGCAGCGGCACGAAGACCTCCTCCTGGTCTGGGTCGAGGTGCCGCCGCCCCCGGGTGTGCGGGGGATAGCGCCACATCCGGGCGCGTGACTCGGTCATCCCCGCGGCCTCGGTCAGCGCCGCCGAGGCCCGGGACGGCTCGCCCGGCCGGCCGGGTCGCTCCTCCCAGGCGAGGTCGGCGTAGCGGACGACGTGCCAGCTCACGGCGTCATCCTACGGCGGTGCGCGTGTTCACCGTCGGGCACGGGGCGAGGCCGGTCGCCGAGCTCCTCGAGCTGCTCGTCGCGGCCGGCGTCGCCACGGTCGTCGACGTTCGCCGCTTCCCGTCGTCGCGCCGCCACCCCCAGTTCGGGCGCGACGCTCTCGCCGCCTCGCTCGCCGGCGCGGGCATCGCCTACCGGCACGCCGTGGAGCTGGGAGGGCGGCGCAGCGGCGAGCCTGGCGAGGAGCGCTTCGGCTGCCTCGAGGTCGCCGCCTTCCGCAGCTACGCCGCCCGGATGGGTACTCCGGCCTGGCAGGAGGCGCTGGCGGCGGCGCTCGCCGAGCCGGCGCCCTGCTTCCTCTGCGCCGAGACGCTCTGGTGGCGCTGTCACCGGCGCCTGATCGCGGAGCTGCTCCACGCGCGCGGCCACGAGGTCGTCCACCTTCTGCGCCCCGGCCAGCGCGAGCCGCATCGGCCGTGGGCGCCGATCGCGCAGGTGCGAGGCGGCGTCCTCCATCTGTGTGGCGAGCCGGTCGCCTGACCGGGATACCCTGCCGCCGATGGCCGCCCAGCCGCGTCCAGCCGCCCTCCCCCCCGCCGAGCGGACGGTCGGCCAGCTCGTCGCCGAGTCGGTGCGCTTCTACGGCGAGCGCTTCTGGGCCACGCTCGCCCTCGGCGTGCCGGCCGCCGCGATCGCCGTGCTCTTCGCCAACGTCTCGCGCCGGACGAGCGTCCTGCTCGCGCCGACCCTTTCCGGGGCGCTTCTCAGCGCCACCTTCCTCGCCGCCTGCGTGCTCGTGCTCGGGGCGCGGCCGTCGCGGTCGCGGCTCGCGGTCGCCTGGCTCGCCGGCTGGCTCGTCTTCGCCCCCGTTCCCTACCTCGTGCTCGCCTTCGTCGTGCCCGGGCTGCTCTGGCTGGCGGCGCTCGGGCTCGTCGTGCCCGTGCTGGCCGTCGAGGACCTGCCGCTGCGGCGGGCTCCCGGGCGGGCCTGGCGGCTCGCTCGGGCCGACTACCTGCACGCGGTCGGCTCGCTCGCCACGCTGGCGATCGTCGTCTTCCTCAGCCAGGCGGTGCTCGCTTTCGTCCTGCGGGGGTTCGGCGGCGCCGCCGTCTCGACCGCGTTCTTCCTGGCCAGCGTCGTCGTCTCGCCGCTGCTCTTCGTCGGCGCCGCCCTGCTCTACGAGGACCAGCGCGCTAGGCTCGCGCAGAGCGACCGAGGAGGCACGTGATGCCGATCTACATCCTGCTCTCGCGGCTCTCCCACCAGGGCGTGCAGACGCTGCAGAGCAACCCCAGCCGGCTCCAGGAGGTCAACCGCGACGTCGAGGAGCTGGGCGCGAAGGTCCTCCACCAGTGGGCGACGCTGGGTGAGTTCGACTTCGTCAACGTCGTCGAGGCGCCTGACGCGGCCACGATCGCCAGGGTCTCGGTTGCGCTCGGGGCGCGCGGCTCGACGCGCATCGAGACGCTCTCGGCCCTGACGATCGAGGAGTTCGTGCAGGCGATCTCGTAGCGATAGCGACGGGCCAGGCCTAGACGGCCTCGCCCCCGAGCGAGCCGAGAACGTCGCCGATCGCCGCGAGGCAGGCGTCGGGCCGTTCGCCGATCAGGAGATGGCCGCAGCCGGCGATCGTCCGCAGCGGGGCACGCAGGCGGCGCGCGTACTCCATGCCGTCCTCGAGCCGCACCCAGTTGTCGCTCGCGCCCCACAGACAGAGACAGGGGCAGCGGACCCGGTCGAGCTGCGGCCGGGGGTCGGTCGCGAGCAGCGCCCGGCCAGCCGAGCCGGTGTCGGTGTGGTAGGCGGGACCGACCAGGAACGCTTCGGCGAGCTGCGGGTCGAGGCCGGCCGGGTCGGCGGCGCCCCACCAGCCGAAGGCGAGCCGGCGGCCGAGCCGCGAGCGCGCCCAGGCGTGCCGGAACGGTGCGATCATGCGGCCGGGCCGGGCGAGACCCAGCAGCGTCAGCGCCACCCGCGCCGCGGCCGAGGTGGAGCCGATGCCCGCCGCGGCGCAGAGCACGAGCCCGCGCACCGCGTCCGGGCGCAGCGCCGCCGCGCGGAGGGCGACCAGCCCGCCCAGCGAGTGGCCGATCCAGACCGCGTTGGCGAGTCGCTCGGCGTCGGCGAGCGCGAGCACCGCCTCGGCCAGCGGGTCGACGTCCTCCAGCCGGGCAAGCGGCTGCGAGCGGCCGTGGCCGGGCAGGTCGGGCACGAGGACGCGACGCCCGCCGGCGAGCGGCGGCGCGAGGGCCCGCCAGTTCTCGATCGTTCCGCCCAGCCCGTGCACGAGCACGAGCGGCACGGCACCCTCCAGCGGCCCGCCGACCGCGTACGCCAGCCGCGCCCCGCGCCAGTGGAGCTCCCGCTCGTCGAAGCCCTCCAGTCGCTTGGCAGCAGTCACCGCAGACGCATATTCTTCGCGGCGATGGATAGCTGCGAGAGGCGGGCCGAGTGAGGCCCGGCACGACGACAAGCGAGGGCACGGTCTAGCCCGTCAGCGCGACCGGCGCGACGGGCTTTTTCGTACCCGGGAAGGAGTCGAACTCGATGGCGAACCACCTCACGCCCGAAGAACTGTCCAAGGAGCTCGGCCTCGACCGGCAGGAGGTGATCCGCGTCTGCATGGAGGAAGGGGTGCCCATCTACCAGGGCAAGATCGACAAGCATCTCTTCCAGGCCCAGCTCGAGGCGCTGGGAGGGAAGCAGTCGCAGCACTGAGGCTCCGGCCTCAGGCGGGCTTCTTCGCCCTCGCCGCCTTTGCCCCCTGCCGCGAGCGGCCGGTCGGCGAGCCGGCCTTCGGCGGGCGGGCCGAGGAGGCTGCCGCCCGTCGGCCCTGTGCCTCGGCGACGCTCCGGCGCAGCGCCTCCATCAGGTCGACCACCGGCGTCTCCGCCACCGGCTCGGGCGCCACGATCTCGCGACCGGCGAGCTTCGCCTCGAGCATCTGCGCCAGGTCGCGGCGGTACTCGTTCTCGAACTCCTCCGGCACCCACTCGCCCGCCAGGCTCGCGATCACCTGGCCGGCGAGCTGCAGCTCCGGCTCGCGCACCTCGGTTCCGGCGACCGCCTCCTCGATCTCGCCCTTCGGCCGCACGTCCTCGGCGAAGAACAGCGTCTCGAGCAGCAGCGCGCTCTCGCGCGCCCTGATCAGGCAGAGGTTCTCCTTGCCCCAGAGGACGAACGTGCCGACCGCTGCCATTCCCGCTTCCTCCATCGCCCGCAGGAGCAGGACGTACGGCCGCCGCTGCGCCTCGGCGCCGGCGGGTGCCAGGTAGTACGTGCGGTCGAAGTAGACCGGGTCGACGTCCTCCAGCCGCACGAAGCGGCGGATCTCGATCGACTGCGAGCGCTGGCGGGCGATCGCCTCGAGGTCGGAGTCCTCGACGGGCACGTACTGTCCTTTCGCGAACTCCCAGCCTCGGACGAGCTCCTCGGGGCCGACCTCGCGCTCGTGCACGGGGCACCACCGCTTCTGCTTGATCGGCGTGCCGCACTCGCGGTGCAGCGTGCGGAACGAGACGTCCTGCCGCTGGGTGGCGACGGCCAGTCCGACCGGGATGTTGACCAGGCCGAAGCTGATCGATCCGTTCCAGATGGTGCGCATGGGTTGCTCCAGTCTAGTGGCGGAGCCTCGGGATTCCTGCGCTGCGCCTGTTTCCCTGCCCAGTACGATTCGACGCATGGAGCGGCGGACGGCGCCCGAGCTCTGGCGCGACGCCGTCCGGAAGGCGCCGCCGGAGCCCGCGTACCTGGAGGAGCGGCCGGACGGCTGGCGACCGGTAGGCTGGCCGGAGGCGGCCGAGCGCGTCGAGGCGCTCGCGCACGGTCTGCTCGCCCGCGGCGTCCGCCACGGCGACCGCGTCGCCATCCTCGCCCGCACCCGCCTGGAGTGGGTGCTGCTCGACTGGGCGGTCATGGCGATCGGCGCCGTCGTCGTCGGCCTCTACCCGACCAGCTCGGCCAAGGAGTGCGAGTACGTGCTCGGCCACTGCGAGGCGGTGCTCGCCTTCAGCGAAGACGAGGAGCAGACCCGCAAGGTGGTCTCGGTGCGCGGTTCGCTGCCCGCGCTGCGAGAGGTCGTCCCCTTCGAGCGCCTGGAGCAGCTCGAGGCGGAGGGTCGCCTGGCCCGCCACCTCGAGCCGCAGCCGGTCGACGAGACGGACCTCGCGACCTTGATCTACACCTCCGGCACGACCGGCCCGCCCAAGGGGTGCATGCTCACCCACCGCAACCTCGTGGCCGCCGCGACCGCCGTGCGGGAGGAGCTGCAGCAACCGGGCGACGTCGTGCTCCTCTTCCTGCCGCTCGCGCACAGCTACGGCCGGCTCGCGCATCAGGCCGCCGCCCGCCGGGGCGCGACGGTCGCCTTCGTCGCCGACGCGGCCCGGGTGCCCGACGCGCTCGCGGCGGTCCGGCCGACGATCCTGCCCGCCGTGCCGCGCGTCTACGAGAAGATCCACGCCGCCGTCCTGGCGGAGATCGAGCGGGCCGGAGGGCTGCGGCGACGGCTCGGCCGGCGGGCGCTCGCGGTCGGCGCCCGGGCCAGCAGCGCTCGTCGCGCCGGGAAGCAGCCGCCACGCCTGCTCGCGCTGCAGGAGCGGCTCGCCGACCGGCTCGTCTTCGCCCGGGTGCGCGAGCGCCTCGGCGGCCGGCTGCGCCTCGGCATCTCGGGCGCGGCCCCGCTCTCGCCGGAGGTGCTGGAGTTCTTCCAGGCGGTGGGCGTGCCGGTCCTCGAGGGCTACGGGCTCACCGAGACGGGGAGCTCGGCCACCGTCAACGACCCGCAGGACGCCAGGGTCGGCACGGTCGGACGCCCGGTGGCGGGAACGGAGGTCCGGCTGACTCCAGACGGCGAGATCCTGCTGCGCAGCGACGCCGTCTTCGCCGGCTACTACAAGGATCCGCAGGCGACCGCCGCGGCCCTGAGCGAGGACGGCTGGCTCCGGACGGGCGACGTCGGCGAGCTCGACGCCGACGGCTTCCTGCGGATCACCGACCGCAAGAAGGACCTGATCATCACGGCCGGCGGCAAGAACGTCGCGCCCCAGAACCTCGAGAACGCGCTCACGGCCTCGCGGTTCATCTCCCAGGCTCTCGTGGTCGGCGACCGGCGCCCGTACGTCGCGGCCCTGGTCGCCCTCGACGAGGCGGAGGTGCGAGCGAGCGGCCGCGACCCGCGCGAGCTCGTGCAGGAGGTGGTCGACGAGGTGAACCGCGACCGGGCTCGGGTCGAGCAGATCAAGCGCTTCGCCATCCTTCCCCGCGAGTTCTCGCAGGAGGCCGGGGAGGTGACGCCGACGCTGAAGCTGCGCCGCGCGGTGATCTGCGAGCGCTTCGCGGACGAGATCGAGCGCCTGTACGCGGACGAGCGCCGCTAGCCGAGGATCCGCTTCGCGCCGTCGTACTCGGCGGCGTACCAGCCCTCGTTGAGGCTGTCGATGCGGACGACGTCGCCCGTGTGCGGCGCGTGGATGAACTCGCCGTTGCCGACGTAGATGCCGACGTGCCCGAGGCCGGCGAAGAAGACGAGGTCGCCGGGCTGGAGCTCGTCGCGGGGCACCGAGACGGCGTCGGGGTAGTTCCACTGCGCGACGGTGTAGTGCGGCAGCGAGATCCCGACCTGGGCGAACACGTACATCACGAAGCCCGAGCAGTCGAAGCCGCTCGGGCTCGCGCCGCCCCAGACGTAGGGGACGCCGAGATACTGCATCGCGATCGAGACGACCGAGCTGTAGCGCTCGGGCGGTAGCGAGCCCGCAGTGGGGACGCCCACCCCGAAGCTGCCGACCGGGGTCGCGGCCTGGGCCTGGGCGGCGATCCTCGCCTGGCGGGCGGCTGCGAGCTGGCGCGCCTGCTGGGCGGCGATCATCTGTTCCAGCTGCGAGCGGACCGAGTCGTAGAGGCGCTGTTCTGCGGCGAGCCGCGCCTCGATCCGGTTCTTCGCCTGCGCGCGCACCGCGACCAGGCGGCGCTGCCGGACCCGCTCGCGCCGCAAGAGCGTCCGCCGGCGCACGATCTCGCGCCGGAAGGAGACGACCTGCTGGATCAGCGACGCGTCTTGCTGCGAGAGGGAGTTGACGGTCTCGATCCGCGCGATCAAGTCGTCGAGGCTGCGCGCGCCGAGGATCACGGCGAGCGAGGACTGCTGCTCCTGGGAGGTGTAGATCGCGACCAGCCGCTGCATCAGCGCCCGCTGCGCTCGCACGAAGTTGGCGCGCGCCACGGCGAGCGCTAGCCGGTTGACGGCGAGCCGATGCTCGACGCGCCGCAGGCCGCGGCTCGCGATCTGGTAACGGTTGTTCGCCCGCTGAGCGGCTGCGTCGAGCCGTTGCAGGCGCACGAGCACCGCCCTTGCCTGCGCGCGCTTGGCCGAGATCCGGCCGGCGTGCGCGGCCGCAGCCGTGGCCAGAACGAGCGCGGCGAGCAACGCGAAAACCGCCGCCTGCCGCCCCGGCGTGCGCGCTGACGTTCTCCCCCACGTCACGAAGGCCCGACGTTAACAGGGCCGCAGGACGGGCGCAACCGGGAAGGCGTTGCGAAATGGCTGCAATTCGAGGCAGGGAGTTGCCAGCGGTGGACACCACCTCGGCGCCGCACGATCCGGCGGCGTCGGTTACGGTCCGCCGACGTGCAGGGGCTCGCCGGATCCCGCACCGCCCGCCTCGCCGCGCTCGCGGCAGCGCTCGCGCTGGTGGCGGCCTCGGCCGCGCTCGCGGCACCGGGGAGGCCGAGCCGCGCGGCGTCCGCCAGCCGAGGCGGGCCGTCGCAGCGGTTCGACTCGCGGCTCCAGCAAGCGCTGCTCGGGCTCTACGCGCTCGATTCCCAGCTGCACTACGCCCGTCTGCGGCTCGGGGCCCTCGAGGGGGTGGCGGCCGGGCTGCGGCACCGGCGCGACGCGCTGCGGCGGGAGCTCGCCGCCGTCCGGGCCTCGCTCCGAGCAGGGCAGCTCCGCCTCGCGCTCCACCTGCGCACGCTCTACGAGCAGGGCAGCGTCGACCCGGTCGCGGTCGTGCTCGGGGCGACCTCGCTGGGCGACGCCCTCGCCCGCCTCGACGGGCTGCGACAGATGGCAGCGGAGAGCCGCCGGATCGTGGTCGCCACCACGGCGGCCCGCGCGCGTCTGCTGCGCTTGCGCCACCGCCTGGCAGCCGAGGCGCGCGGGCTCGCATCCGCACTTGCCGCGGCGCGAGAGAGCGAGCGGGCGCTCGAGCAGGCGGCTGCCAGCCGGTCGGCGTTCGTCGCCGCGCTACGCGAACGGGAGCGGTTGCGCCGGGCGCAGGTGCGGCAGGTCGTGGCCACGGCGCAAGCGGTGGAGCGGAAGTCGGTCCGTCTCCAGACCCGCCCGCAGCCTGCCGCCCCTCCTCCGGCTCGGACGGCGCCGGCTCCATCTCCTGCGCCGCCGCCTCCGCCACCTCCGCCGCCGAGAGGGCGAACGCTCGTCGTCACCGCCACCGCCTACTCCCTCCCCGGCCACACGGCCACCGGCATGCCGGTCGGCTGGGGGGTCGTGGCGGTCGACCCGTCGGTGATCCCGCTCGGCACCCGCCTGCACGTGCCGGGCTACGGAAACGGCGTCGCGGCGGACGTCGGCAGCGGCATCCACGGCCGGATGATCGACCTCTGGTTCCCGACCCTCGCCCAGGCGCGGGCCTGGGGGCGCCGCACCGTGACCGTGACCCTGTACTGAGAGCGAGCCTCGACCCCGCGCTGCCTCCCGCAGGCCGGAAGCCGCGCGGCGGCTCGACTACACTGACGGCCGCGAGAGGGGGGCTTGGCGGGCGTGACGGAACGCGGTGAGACGGCCGGAGAGCGGCAGGGCGACAGCCTCCGGGTGCTGCTGGTCGACGACCACGACCTGTTCCGCACCGGCCTGCGCAACCTGCTCGAGGAACAGGGGCTCGAGATCGTCGGCGAGGCGGCGACCGGCGCCGCAGCCGTCGCCCAGGTGCGCGACCTGACACCGGACGTGGTCGTCATGGACCTGAACATGCCCGGGATGGGCGGGGTCGAGGCGACGCGGCACATCGCCCAGGCGGCCCCGCTGACCCGGGTCGTGATGCTCACGATCTCCGACCAGGACAGCGACGTGATCGACGCGATCCTCGCCGGCGCCTGCGGCTACCTGCTCAAGGACGCGTCGATCCACGATCTCGTGGCGGGAATCGAGGCGGCTGCGCGCGGCGAGGCGCTGATCTCGCCGCACGTCGCGGCCAAGGTACTGCAGCGGGTGCGGGCCGCGAGCGCGCAGCCCGAGATCGAGGAGCTGATCCGAACCGAGCTCTCCGAGCGAGAGATCGAGGTGCTGAAGCTGATCGCGAACGGCAAGGACAACGCGGTGATCGCGGCGGAGCTCCACATCAGCCCGAAGACGGTCAAGAACCACATCTCGAACATCCTGATGAAGCTGCAGATCGACAACCGGATCCAGGCCGCGGTCTACGCCGTCCGAAGCGGCATCGTCTAGCCAGCGGCCCGTCCGGACTGCCGGCCGGTCAGCCGGCCAGCGCGCGCCGCCGGGCGCGGGCGCGTTCCTGCAGCGAGCGGAGGAGCGGCCGGAGCCGCGCGATCTCGTCGTCGGCGAGGTCGAGGCGCGCCGAGAGGCGGGCGAGCTCCCGGGCCTGCCCGCTGCGGCCGGGTTCCCGCGCAAGCTGCCCCAGGCGGCGCTCGAGCCGCAGCTTCTCCGCCTCGAGCGAGAGCGCCGCGAGATAGCCCTCGGTGAGGGTCGATTCGATCGCGGCCAGGCTCGGGGCGCGCTCGCCGCTCTCGGGCAGGCGGAGCAGCTCCGCGATCTCGTCCGGTAGCGGCACGCGCCGATTATCCGGCGGGCGGGTCCCGCCCGGAATGGGCCGCGGGACCCATCTTCCGCGCCCGCTCGGCCCAGTTGCTTGACGTTCGGGAACCCGCTTGAACAATGGAGGCGTCGTGCCCTTCCGTTTCGCTCTCGCCACGACCGCCTGCGCCGCGCTCGCCCTCGTGCCCGTCACCCAGGCCCGCCCCGGCTCGACGCTCGCGCAGCGCCTGGCGCACGCTCTCCACGCCCCCCGCGTCAGCCCGCGCCTGACGGGCGCAGTCGTGCTCGACCTGCGCAGCGGCCGGACGGTCTTCGCCTGGAACGCCGCCCGCCCGCTCCAGCCCGCCTCGAACGAGAAGCTCGCCACGACCTACGCGGCGCTGAACGGCCTCGGCCCGTCGTTTCGGATCGAGACGGATGTCCTCGGCGACGGAACGCAGGGCGGCTCGACCTGGCAGGGCGACCTCGTGCTCAAGGGCTACGGCGACCCCTCGCTCTCCGCGGCGGATCTCGTCTCGCTCGCGCGCCAGGTCGCGGCCGACGGGATCGAGCGCGTGACCGGAAGGGTGCTCGGCGACGAGAGCTGGTTCGACGACCGTCGCAGCGGAGCCGGCTGGAAGCCGGAGTTCTTCCTGCACGAGTCGCCCGCCCTCTCCGCCCTGATCGTCGACCGCGGCTGGACAGGCCGGACCGAGACGCCGCAGCCGGCGCTCTTCGCAGCCCAGCTCTTCCGGCGCGACCTCCGCCGCGCCGGCGTGCGCGTGGCAGGCGGCGCGGCGCTGGGAACCGCCCAGCCCGAGGCGACGCCCCTCGCCTTCGTCGAGTCGCCGCCGGTCGCGGCCCTCGTGCAACACATGGACGTCTACAGCGACAACTTCTACGCCGAGATGCTGCTGAAGGAGGTCGGGGCGGTGCAGGGCGCCGGCGGCTCCGCCGGCGCCGGGATCGCGGTGGAGCGCCGGCTGCTGACGGCCGCGGGCGTCCCACTGGCCGGGGTGCGCCTGGCGGACGGCTCGGGCTTGTCGCTCCTCGACCGCTGGACGCCCGAGGCGCTGGCCGACCTGCTGCGGACGATGTGGCTCGACCCCGACCTGCGCCCGTACCTGCTCGCCGCGCTGCCGGTCGCCGGGGAGAGCGGCACCCTCGAGGCGCGGATGCGCCGCGGGCCTGCGTACGGCCTGGTGCGCGCGAAGACGGGCACCACGGACGAGGCCTCCTCCCTCTCCGGCTTCGTCGGCGACCGCTACGTGTTCTCGGTGGTCGAGAACGGGCGACCGGTGCGGACACCAGCCGCCGAACGCTCCCAGGACCGCTTCGCGCAGGTGCTCGCCGCGAGCGCGGCAGGAGCCGCCGGCTAGGACTCCCCGAGCAGGGCGAGCAGGTCGGCCTCGCTCAGCATCGGCACCCCGGCCCGCTGCGCCTTGGCGAGCTTCGAGGCCCCCGGCTCCTCGCCCACTACGAGGCCCGTCGTCCGCGCCGAGACCGAGTCCGTCACCCGCGCCCCCAGGGCCTCGAGCCTCGCCTTCGCTTCCTCGCGGGAGAAGCGCTCGAGCGTTCCGGTCAGCACGTAGGTGTGGCCGCTGAGCGGGCCCTCGGGCGGCCGCTCGTCCTCGCCCAGCTCGAGCCGCAGCCCGAGAGCGCGCAACTCCTCGACGAGGGCGCGGTTCTCCTCGTCGCGGAACCACTCCACGATCGCCTCGGCCCGCTCGGGGCCGATCCCCTCGACCTGCTGCAGCTCCTCCTGCGTCGCCTCCATCAGCCGCAAGACGTCACCGAAGTGGCGAGCCAGGGTCTGCGCCGTGACCCAGCCGACCTCCGGGATGTTCAGGCCGAACAGCACACGGGCGAAGGAGGCCGTCCGCTTCGACTCCTCGATCGCGGCGATCGCCTTCGCGGCCGACACCTCGCCGAAGCCCTCCAGCTCGGCGAGCTGCTCGCGCCGCAGGCGGTACAGGTCGGGGATCGAGCGCACGAGGCCGAGGTCCCACAAGCGGCGCACCGTCTGCTCGCCGACGCCCTCGATGTCGGCCGCCGCCCCGACCCAGTTGACGAGCGACTCCAGCCCACGGGAGGGGCAGGCGCGATTGGGGCAGCGGTGCATCGCCTCGCCCGCCGGCTTGACCACCCGCGCCCCGCAGAGGGGACAGCGCGAGGGCATCCGGAACGCTTTCGTCCCCGGCCGGTGCGGGCCGGCAGGCCCGACAACCTGCGGGATCACGTCGCCGGCGCGCTGGACGATCACGTCGTCGCCCTCGCGGATCTGCTTGCGGTTGATGTCCTCCTCGTTGTGCAGGGTGGCCCGGGTGACCGTGACGCCGCCGACCTCCACCGGCTCGAGCAGCGCCCAGGGGTTCAGCGCCCCGGTGCGGCCGACCCGGATCATGATCTTCTTCAGCCGTGTGACCGCGGTCATCGGCGCCCATTTGAAGGCCCGCGCCCAGCGGGGGCGGCCGTGGAGAGCGCCGAGGCGCTCCTGCTGGGCGAACGAGTCGACCTTGATCACGATCCCGTCGATCTCGTAGTCGAGCTCGGCGCGGCGCGTCTCCCAGGCCCGGCAGCGCTCGACGACCTCCTGCACCGTCTCGACCCGCTCCGCATAGGGGTTGGTCGGGAAGCCGCGCTCGCGCAGCCAGGCGAGCGTCTCCCAGTGGGTGGCGGGGCCGTCCCCGTCCCGCAGCCCGGTGCCGTAGACCCAGATCGAGAGCGGCCGCTGCGCGGTGACGCCCGGGTCCTTCTGGCGCAGCGAGCCGGCCGCGGCGTTGCGCGGGTTCGGCGCCGGCGGCTTGCCCTCCGCCGCGAGCCGTTCGTTGAAGGCGCGGAAGCCGGAGAGCGGCATGTACACCTCGCCCCGCACCTCGAGCAGCCGCGGGGGCGATCCTCCCGCCGGGACCTGCATGCGCAGCGGGATGGCCCGGATCGTGCGCAGGTTGGGGGTCACGTCCTCCCCCTCCAGGCCGTCGCCGCGCGTCTCGCCGCGCACGAAGACGCCCTCCTCGTAGACGAGGTTGATCGCCGAGCCGTCGATCTTCGGCTCGAGCACGTAGGCGACCGGCTCTCCAGCAGTGCCCAGCCGTCTGCGGACGTCGTCGGCCCACTTGACCACGGCCTCCTCGGTGGTGACCTTGTCGAGCGAGCCCATCGGCGACAGGTGACGCACCTTGCGGAAGCGGTCGGAGGGCGGCGCGCCCACTCGCTGGGTCGGCGAGTCGGGGGCGACGAGCTCGGGATGCGCGGCCTCGAGCGCGGCGAGCTCGTCGTAGAGAGCGTCGTAGGCGGCGTCCTCCATGATCGGCGCGTCCTCGACGTAGTAGGCGACGAGGGCCCGGTTCAGCAGCTCGCGCAGCTCGGCCGCACGCTCGGCGGGGGACAGGCGGCTAGAGGACGGCAAGCAGCTCCTCCGCCCGGCTCACGATCGCGTCCGGCCGCTCGGCCTCCAGGCGAGCCCGCTCGTGGATCCTCCCCCAGGTGACGGCGACCGCGCGCATACCCGCCGCCTTCGCCGCCTGCACGTCGAAGGGCGAGTCGCCGACGTAGGCCGTCCTGCTCGGGTCGGCGCCGAGCCGCTCCGCGGCGACGAGCAGCGGCTGCGGGTCGGGCTTGTGGCGCTCCGTCTCGTCGCCGCCGACGACCGCCTCGAAGAGATGGCCGAGGGGGACGTGGGCGAACGCGAGCTCGACCGTGGCCCGCCGCTTCGCGCTCACGATCCCCAGCCGGCGCCCCTCGCCGTGCAGGCGCCGCAGCACCTCCGCCATCCCGGGGCACGCCCGCAGCTCGCCGTGCAGCGGCTCGTTGTGCGCCCGGTAGACGCGGACCAGTCGCTCCACGTGCTCCGGGGCGAGCGCGCGCATCTGCGCCTCGAGCCCGGGGCCGCCGACCGTCTGCAGCAGCTCCTCGTCGGAGTAGTCGCGGCCGAGCACCTCGCGGGTCGCGTGGCGCATCGAGGCGAGGATGATCGGCCCGGAGTCGACGACGGTGCCGTCGAGGTCGAAGAGGACGGTCTCGCACCGCACGGGTCGATCGTATCGGCGTCCCGGCTAGGCTCCCCGCCGTGTCGCGGCCAGCCGACTTTCGCTTCCTCGTCGTCCCCCACACGCACTGGGACCGGGAGTGGTACCTGCCGTTCGAGCAGTTCCGGCTCCGGCTCGGCGCCGTGGTGGACGGCGTCCTCGAGACCCTCGAGCAGGACGCCTCCTTCCGCTCGTTCACGCTCGACGGCCAGGCGATCGTGCTCGAGGACTACGCCGACGTGCGGCCCGAGCACGAGGGCCGGCTGCGGGCCCTGCTCGCCGCAGGGCGACTCGAGGCGGGCCCGTCGTACGTCCTGCCCGACGAGATTCTCGTCGGCGGCGAGTCGCTCGTCCGCAACCTGCTGCTGGGCCGCCGCGTCTGCCGCCGTTTCGGCGTCGAGCCGAGCAGCGCCGGCTACCTGCCCGACAGCTTCGGCCACCCTGCGCAGCTCCCGCAGATCCTCGCCGGCTTCGGCATCAATACGTTCCTCTTCTCCCGCGGGCTCGGCGACGAGCTCGACGAGGTGGGCGTCGTCTTCCGCTGGCGGGCCGGCCCGGCCGAGGTCGTGGCCTGCCAGCTCTTGCCCCACTACGACAACTTCGCGCGCCTGAGCTGGTACCACGACGCCGAGCGGCGGGTCCGTGCGATCGTCGCCCGCTTCGGCGAGCTCGTGCAGCGCGCCGGCGGCGACGAGATCGTGCTGGCCAACGGCTCCGACCACCTTCCGATCGAGCCGGAGCTACCGAGGATCCTCACCCGTCTCGAGGGCACGCTCGGCGCCGCGTTCCGGATCGGCCGCTACGACGAGCACGCGCCGCCCGGAGAGGGCCTGCCGGTGCACGAGGGCGAGCTCGTGGGTAGCCGGCTGCAGAACGTCCTGCGCGGGGTGAACTCGGCCCGGATCTACCTCAAGCAGGCGAACGAGCGGGCCGAGCGGCGGTTGCTCTCGATCGAGACGGCGGCCACCCTGCGGGCCCTGCGCGGTGCGGCCCCCTTCCCGGCGGCCGACCTGCGGCTCGCCTGGCGCGACCTGCTGCGCAACCACCCGCACGACTCCATCTGCGGCTGCTCGTGCGACGAGGTGCACCGCGACATGCTCGTCCGCTACGAGCAGCTCCACCGCACGCTCGACGTCGTCGAGCGGGAGGCGCTGGGAGTCGGCGGCGCCCTCGTCAACACGCTGCCCTTCCGGCGACGCCGGCTCGTCGACGGCCGCCTGTACGAGCTCGATGGGTTCAGCGGTGGACGGCCCGCGCCGCTTCGCCTCGCCGGCGCCGGCGCCGACCTGGAGGCGGTGGCCGAGCTGCTCGCGTTCGAGGACGAGCCGGACGCCGGCGACCTCTACACCTTCTGCCCGGGCGGCCCCGTGCAGACGGCCCGGCCGACCGGCTCGCACCGCCAGGGCGACGCCCTCGTGCTCACCCACGAGCTGCCAGGCGTCCGGATCGAGACGACGCTGCGCGCGCCGCCCGGCCTCGAGCGGGTCGAGCTGACGAGCGTCGTCGAGAACGACGCCGACGACCACCGGCTGCGCCTGCTCGTGCGCTTCCCGGCGGCGGCCGGCGAGGTGCGGGCCGAGAGCCAGTTCGCGGTCGTCCGGCGACCGCTGCATGCGCCGCCGCCGCGCGCACCCTGGGTCGAGCCGCCGCTTCCCACCGCCCACACCCTGGGCGCGGTCGCCCTGGGACCGCTCGTGCTGCTGAGCAAGGGCCTGCCGGAGTACGAGGCGAGGCCCGACGGCCTGCGGCTGACGCTCCTCCGCTGCGTGGGCGTGATCTCCCGGCCGGCAGGGCTCCCGACCCGCCCGCTCGCCGCCGGCCCCGAGATCCGGACGCCGGACGGCCAGTGTCGCGGCCGCCACGTCTTCGAGTATGCGCTCCGCTTCGACGGCGAGCGGCTCTCGAACGCCGCCCTCGTCCGGGCCAGCCATGACTACCGCACCGACTTCCTGCGCGGTGATCCCTTCCGGCCGCCGCTCGAGCTCGGCGGCGACGTCGTCTTCTCCTGCCTCAAGGGAGCAGAGGACGGCAGCGGGCTCGTCCTGCGGCTCTTCAACCCGAACCCGCAGCCCGAGCGAGTCACGCTCAGCCTGCCCGCGCGCCGGCTTCGTCTCGACGAGGCGCACGAGGTGGCGGGCGGCCTGGAGCTCGCCCCGGGCGAGATCGGAACCTGGCTAGTAGGCGACTGAGACGAGGTACAGGCCCCAGGGGGGCGCCGTCGGCCCCGCCTCGGCCCGCGTCCTCCCCTCGAGCAGACCCGCGACGGACTCGGGCCGCTCGACCATCGTCCCGACCAGCGTCCGCACCATGTGACGGAGGTAGCTGTCGGCCGTGATCTCGAAGTCGAGGTGGTCGTCGCGGCGGAGCCACTCCGCCCGCTCGACCACGCGCACGAACACCTCGTGCTGGGTCTGGGCCGGCGTGAAGGCGCGGAAGTCGTGCTCGCCCGGCAGGGCCGCGGCGGCCGCGGCCAGGGCCTCCTCGTCGAGCGGCCGCGGCAGCCACCAGCTTCGGCGCACCTCGAACGGCGACGGCGTCGCCCGCCGGAAGATCCGGTAGCGGTAGCTGCGCGAGCGGGCGGAGTGGCGGGCATGGAAGCCGGCCGGGGCCTCGGCCGCCGTCAGCACGCTGACCGCGTCCGGAAGGCGCGGATTGAGTGCGGCCGCCGTCCGTTCCGGCGGGGGACCGCCTGCGACGTCGACCGAGACGACCTGGCCGAGCGCGTGCACGCCGGCGTCGGTGCGACCGGCGACCGCCAGGTTCCCGACCGAGGCGAACGTGCGCGCGAGCGCCTGGCGCAGCGCCCCCTCGACCGTGGGCAGGCCGGGCTGGGCCGCCCAGCCGTGGAAGGGCGTGCCGTCGTACTCCAGCGTGAGGACGAGCCGCACGTCAGGCGACCCTGATCGTTGTTGTCAGGTTTGCCTTATGCTCGGGGTTGTTGCAGGAGCGTTGATACACTCTAGCTAGCGATGTCCGACGGCAACCGTTTCCTGCTGCAGCGCGTCCAGCCGGCGATGGTCGGGCTGATCGACGGCTCCCTGTCCACGCTGGCCCCGATCTTCGCAGTCGTGCTCGCCTCGCACGACACCCGCTACGCCTTCATCGCCGGCCTGGCCACCTCGCTCGGCGCCGCGATCTCGATGGGCTTCTCGGAGGCGCTCTCCGACACCGGCGAGCTGACGGGCCGCGGCAGCCCGATCGCCCGCGGCCTGATCACGGGCGGGGGGACGTTCCTGGGGGGCATCCTCCACTCCCTGCCGTTCCTCATCCCGCAGTACCACGTGGCGCTCTTCTTCGCGGTCGCGGTCGTCGGCTTCGAACTCCTGATGCTCGCCTACTTCCGCTGGCGGTTCTTCGAGGACACGTTCGTTCGCGCCCTCGGGATCGTGACCTTCGCCGGGATGATCATCGCCGGCATCAGCGCCGGCCTCGGCAGCCTGCTCGGCACGCCCGGCGGCTGAGCTCCGGGTCGCGCCGGCGGGCAGCAGGCCTACGGCTCGAAGTCCACGAGCTCGAGGTAGACCATCTCGGCGGCGTCGCCGGCGCGGCGGCCGAGCTTGACGATCCGCGAGTAGCCGCCGGGCCGCTCGGCCATCCGCGGGCCGACGTCCGAGAACAGCTTGTGGACGACCTCCTGCGAGCGGAGCGCCGCGAGCGCCTGGCGGCGAGCGTGCAGGTCGCCCCGTCGGCCGAGCGTGATCATCTGCTCGGCGAACGGCTTGACGGCCTTGGCCTTGGCCTCGGTGGTGCGAATCCGGCCGTGCTCGATCAGCGAGCAGGTCAGGTTCGAGTAGAGCGCCCTCCGCTGGGCGGCGTCGCGGCCCAGCTTCCTGCCTGTGCGAGCGTGGCGCAGCGCCCGGCCCTCCTAGTCGCCGAGACCGGCGGAGCCGTTCTCGCCGCGCAGGTGGAGGCCGTGCTGGGCGAGGGTCTCGCGCACTTCCTCGATCGACTTCTTGCCGAAGTTGGGAATCGCGGCCAGCTCCTGCTCGGTCTTCGTCACGAGGTCGCCGATCGTCTCGATGCCGACCCGCTTGAGGCAGTTGTACGAGCGGACGCCGAGCTCGAGCTCCTCGATCGGGAAGTTCTCCATGCCGTGCGCGAGCGCCGCCTCGGGCGTGATCCCCCCGTCGACCGGGGCAGCCTCGCCGAACCCCTCGATCCGGTCGAGGTCGGTGAAGATCGCGAGCTGCCGGATCAGGATCTCGGCCGCCTCGGCGAGCGCGTCCTTGGGCGAGACGGAGCCGTCGGTGGTGATGTCGAGCGTCAGCTTGTCGTAGTCGGTGCGCTGCCCGACCCGGGCGGCCTCGACCTGGTAGGCGACGCGCCGCACGGGCGAGAAGATCGAGTCCATCGGGATGACGCCGATCGTGTGCTGCGGGCCCCGGTTCAGCTCCGCAGGGGAATAGCCGCGGCCCCGGCCGATCGTCAGGGTCATCTCCAGCCGGCCCCGTTCGGACAGGTTCGCGATCTCGAGCTCCGGGTTGAGGATCTCGAGGTCGGCGGGAGCCTCGATGTCGGCAGCCGTGACCGTGCCCGGCCCCTTCTTCGCAACGTGCACCTCGATCTCGGGCGACTCGCCGTGCAGGCGCGCAACGAGGTTCTTGAGATTGAGGATGATGTCGGTCACGTCCTCGCGCACGCCGGGCAGCGTCGTGAACTCGTGCGCCGTCCCCTCGACCTTGACCGAGGTGACGGCGGCGCCCTCGAGGGACGAGAGCAGCACGCGCCGCAGCGAGTTGCCGAACGTGTGGCCGAAGCCGCGGTCGAGCGGCTCGATCACGAAGACCCCCCGGTGGTCGTCCACCTCCTCGTGGACGATCTTCGGGATCTGGAAGTGCATCTCTTTAGTCGCCAAAGGACATTCCCTCTCTCGTTACTTCGAATAGAGCTCGACGATGAGCTGCTCTTGCACCGGTGTGTCGATCTCGTCACGCTCGGGCTGCTTGAGGACCTTGCCGGTCAGCCCGTCGTGGTCGGCCTGCAGCCAGGGGGCCACGGTCGAGACGAGGTCGGTCGCGTCCCGGATCACCTGTTCGGCCGAGGAGTTCGGCGCGACCGTGATCACGTCGTCGGGCCGCACCTGGTAGCTCGGGATGTTGACGCGCCGGCCGTTGACCTGGAAGTGCCCGTGCCGCACGAGCTGGCGGGCCTGGGCGCGGGAGGCCGCGAAGCCCAGCCGGTAGACGACGTTGTCGAGCCGGGTCTCGAGCATCCGTAGCAGCTCCTCGCCGGTGACGCCCGAGCGGCGGGCCGCCTTCTCGTAGTACGTGCGGAACTGCTTCTCGAGCAAGCCGTAGTAGCGGCGGGCCTTCTGCTTCTCGCGCAGCTGCAGCAGGTACTCGCTCTGCTTGATCCGGCCGCGGCCGTGCTCGCCCGGCGGGTAGGAGCGGCGTTCGATCGCGCACTTCTCGGTCAGGCAGCGCTCGCCCTTGAGGAACAGCTTCATCCCCTCGCGTCGGCAGATGCGGCACTTCGGCCCGAGATCGCGCGCCATCAGACCCTCCTCCGCTTGCGCGGCCGGACACCGTTGTGCGCCTGCGGGGTCACGTCCTTCACCGACAGGATCTCGAGCCCCGCCGCCTGCAGCGAGCGGATCGCGGTCTCGCGGCCCGAGCCAGGCCCCTTGACGAAGACCTCGACCTTCTGCATCCCGTGCTCCATCCCCTTGCGGGCGGCCGCATCGGCCGTGACCTGGGCCGCGAAGGGCGTCGACTTGCGCGAGCCCTTGAAGCCTGCCGAGCCGGCCGACTCCCAGGCGATGACGTTGCCCTCGCGGTCGGTGAGGGCGACGATCGTGTTGTTGAAGCTCGTCTTGATGTGCGCCTGCCCGATCGCGACGTTCTTGCGGACGCGACGGCGGGTGCGGCCCCTCGTGGCCGCCTGTCTGCGAGGCGGGGCCACGCTACTTCGCCTTCTTCCCGCGTCCGACCGTCTTCTTCGGCCCCTTGCGGGTGCGGGCGTTCGTCTTCGTCCGCTGCCCGCGCACCGGCAGGCCGCGCCGGTGCCGGATGCCGCGGTACGCCCCGATCTCGGACAGGCGCTTGATCGCCTGCTGCCGCTCGCGCCGCAGGTCGCCCTCGACCTGGAGGTTCTGGTCGATGTAGGCCCGGAGCTTGCTGATCTCCTCGTCGGTGAGGTCCTTGACCTTCGTGTCCGGGTTCAGGCCGAGCTCGGCGGCAACCCGGCGCGCCGTCGGCTGGCCGATGCCGTAGATGTAGGTGAGCCCGATCTCGAGGCGCTTCTGGTTCGGAAGGTTGACTCCGGCGATCCGTGCCACGGGCGACCTACCCCTGCCGCTGCTTGTGCCGGGGGTTGCTGCAGATGACCATGGTCGTGCCGTGCCGCTTGATCACGCGGCAGCGCTCGCACATGGGCTTGACAGACGGGCGAACCTTCATCGCTGGCGTTACCGGTGCCGGTAGGTGATGCGGCCGCGGTTGAGGTCGTAGGGGCTGAGCTCGACCTTGACCTTGTCGCCGGGCAGGATCCGGATGTAGTGCTTGCGCATCTTGCCGGAGATGGTGGCGAGCACGGAGTGGCCCCCGTCGAGCTGCACCCGGAACATCGTGCTGGGGAGCGCTTCGACGACCTCGCCCTCGACCTCGATCTTCTCTTCCTTGGTAGGCAACTTCCCTCGTCAATAGGACTCAGACGCACGTGCGCGCACGGCGAGGCCGTGCGCGGAAGGCGGTCATGGTAGCAGAGCGTCCCCCGCAGCCGTCAGGATCCGAGGCCCCTCGGCGGTGACCGCGACCGTGTGCTCGAAGTGGGCGGCGAGCGAACCGTCGACCGAGGAGATCGACCACTCGTCGGCGTGCACGTAGACGTCGGGCCCGCCGGCCGTGATCATCGGCTCGATCGCGAGGGTCATCCCCTCCTGCAGGAGCGGGCCGCGGCCGGGAGGGCCGAAGTTCGGGATCTGCGGGTCCTCGTGGTAGGCCCTCCCCACGCCATGGCCCACCAGGCTGCGCACGACCGAGAAACCGGCCCCCTCGACGACGGTCTGGATCGCGTGCGAGATATCCGAGAGCCGATTCCCGACCCGCGCCTGCTCGATGCCCGCGGCGAGCGCCTCCCGGCAGACGTCCAGCAACCGCTGCGCCTGGGGCGAGATCTCGCCCACCGGCAGCGTCACCGCACTGTCGGCGACCAGTCCGTCGAGGGTCACCCCCAGGTCGACGGAGATCAGGTCACCCTCGCGCGCCCGGTAGCCGTCGGGGATCCCGTGCACGACCATCGAGTTGGGCGAGATGCAGAGCGCGGCGGGAAACCCCTTGTACCCCTTCGAGGTCGGGTAGCCGCCCCGCTGCCGGATGTGCGCCTCGGCGAGCCGGTCGAGCTCGCGCATCTCGACGCCCGGCTCGAGCCGCTCGGCGACGAGCGCAAGGGTCTCCGCCACGAGCGCGCCGGCGCGGGCCATCCCCTCGATCTCGGCCGCCGACTTCCTGACGATCACGCCTCGACCGTCCGGCGCCGCTGCACCTCGTCGAGCGAGCGCTCGATCTCGCGGAAGACCTCGTCGACGCTGCGGTCGGCGTGGATGCCGACGACGTTGCCGCGCGTCGAGCGGTAGTACTCGACGAGGGGCGCCGTCTCGCGCTCGTACAGCTCGAGGCGGCGCTCGATCGCCTCGGGCGTGTCGTCGGAGCGTCCCTCCTCGGCGGCGCGGCCGAGCATCCGCTGCACGAGCACTGCGCGCTCGGGCACCTGGAAGTCGAAGACGACGTCGAGGCCGCGCCCGAGCTCGCCCAGCAGCTCGTCGAGCGCCTCGGCCTGCGGCATCGTGCGGGGGAAGCCGTCGAGGACGAAGCCGGCGCGCGTGTCGTCGCGCCGCAGGCGCTCCCGGATCAGGCGGATCATCAGCTCGTCCGAGACGAGGTCGCCGCGGTCGTAGACCCGCTTCAGCTCCCGGCCGAGCTCGCTGGGCTGCTCCTTCATCTCGCGGATCATGTCGCCGGTCGCGACGTGCGGAATCCCGTAGGCCGCCTCGATCCGCTTGGCCTGCGTGCCCTTGCCGGAGCCCTGCGGGCCCAGCACGAGGATGTTCACGGCCGCCTCCGCTGCTCTACCGCAGGAACCCCTCGTAGTGGCGCATCACCATCTGCGACTCCATCTGGCGCATCGTCTGGAGCGCGACGCCGACCACGATCAGCACCGAGGTGCCTCCCAGCGCCCGGTAGGTGGACTGGGGGAAGTGGAAGTACGAGATGAAGATCGAGGGGGCGACGGCGACGGCCGCGAGGAACAGCGACCCCGGCAACGTCAGCCGTTGCAGGACGCGGTCGAGGTAGGCCGCCGTGGGCGGTCCCGGCCGGATGCCCGGAATGTAGCCGTTGTACTTGCGCAAGTTGTCGGCCTGGTCGACGGGGTTGAACTGGACCGAGGTGTAGAAGTAGGTGAAGAGGATGATCAGGATGGCCTCGACCAGGAGGTACTTCCAGCTCGAGTAGCCGAAGTTGAGCTGGAGCCAGTTGTTCCAGGCGGGCCGGAAGCTGCCGATCGTCTGCGGCAGGGCCAGGATGGCGGCCGCGAAGATGACCGGGATCACTCCCGCCATGTTCACGCTCAGCGGCATGTACGTGGAGCCGCCCGTCGTCTGCCGGTTGCCGAGCTGGCGGCGCGCGTACTGGACCGGGATCCGCCGCTGGCCCTCCATCACGAACACGACCGCGACGACGATGGCCAGCGCGACGAGCGGGAAGAAGAGCCGGGCGCTCGTGCCGCCGTTCAGCCAGCCGCTGATGCCCGTGGGCGCGTAGGCGAGGATCGAGGCGAAGATCAGCAGCGAGATCCCGTTGCCGATCCCGCGCTTCGTGATCTGCTCGCCGAGCCACATCAGCAGCGTCGTGCCGGCGGTGAGCGTGAGGATGATGATGATCAGCCGGCCGGCGTTGACGTTCGGCAGCGCGCCTCCGTGCTTGAAGAGGAACGCGTAGCCGGTCGCCTGCGCCGCGGCGAGCGCGACCGTGAGGTAGCGCGTGTACTGGGTGATCTTGGCGTAGCCGGCCTCCCCCTCCTTCTGCAGCCGTTCGAGCGAGGGCACGACGACGGTCAGGAGCTGCAGGATGATCGAGGCGGTGACGTAGGGCATGATCCCGAGCGCGAAGAGCGAGAAGCGGGAAAGCGCCGAGCCCGAGAAGAGGTTGAGCAGGCTGAGCACGCCGCTGCCGCCGGCGCCGTTGAAGTAGGCCTGGAGCTGCGACTGGTCGACGCCGGGCGCCGGCACCCACGAGCCGAAGCGGTAGACGGCGAGCACGCCGGCGGTGAACAGGACGCGGCGCCGGAGCTCGGGGACGCGCCAGGCGTTGGCGAGCCAGGAGAGCATCGCTAGCCGGCTTCCTCGCGCTCGGCCGGCTCGGGAGCCGTCGCCGGCTCGGGGGCGACGCTCGCCCCTCGCCGCGTGCGGCGCCGGGCGACGGGCTCGCGCAGCAGCTCGACCGTGCCGCCGGCCGCCTCGACCTTGGCGCGCGCGGCAGCGGAGACGGCGTGCAGCCGCACCGTGAGCGGCTTGTCGAGCTCGCCGACGGCGAGCAGCTTCACGTCGGTGCGCGTGTTCTTGAGCACGCGCTTGGCGACGAGCGTCTCGGGGGTGACCTCCTCGCCCGCCGCGAAGCGGTCGAGGTCGCGCAGGTTGACCGGCTGGGTGCGGGTGCGGAAGGGGCCGACCGGCATGGCGTCCTTCGAGGTCGCCCCGCGCAGCTTGCCGAGGCGCATGTAGATGCTCGTCTGGCCTCCCTCGAACCCCGGCCGCATCGTGTGCGAGCCCGAGCGCGCCTTCTGACCCTTGATGCCGCGACCGGCGTAGCGGCCGTTGCCGGAGCCCGGGCCGCGTCCCACGCGCTTGCGGCTCCGCCGCGGCTGGGCCGGGGCGAGGGTGCTGAGGCTGAGCTGCTTGTCGGGCATCGCTAGAGGCTCTCGACTCGCACGAGGTGGCGAACCTTGCGCAGCATGCCGGTGAGCGCCGGCGTCTGCTCGTGCTCGACGCTGCGGCCGATGCGGCCGAGCCCGAGCGCACGCAGGGTACCGCGATGGCGCGGCGACTGCCCGATCTGCGAGCGAACCTGGGTGATCCGCAGCTTGGCCACCTACGACTCCTTCTTCCGGCGCAG
>Ga0209061_1002408_pt1 | contig 23906 bp, 17 predicted proteins | sample Coa_R1_10_FD_187157 | JGI IMG/M metagenome (GOLD analysis project Ga0209061, IMG submission 187157) | Surface soil microbial communities from Centralia Pennsylvania, which are recovering from an underground coalmine fire - Coalmine... | ecosystem: Environmental > Terrestrial > Soil >...
TCCAGGGTAAAGCTCTCAACGATCTCAAAGACGCACACTTCCCCTTCATAACGACTGAGCAGGCTCAAAATGCGCAGGCGTGTGGGATCGGCCAATGCTTTCAGCAGGCGTGCCTGGTTGACAGCCTCATCTTCGTTTAACGCGGGCATAAACTTCGGCGCTACTCCGACTGCCGTATCCGCAATAGCTGCCTGCTTATGCAACATGCTCAACGACGCCGTCGAACTGGCAGGTCGCGCCGCCGTTCGTGTAGTACCCACCTGATTCATTGGTACCATAGATTTTTCTCCTTCCATCCACCCAAACGGATATGTACTTCCGACTAACTACAATAGAATCTGGGGGAGACCTACAATCAGTATACTTGGGCATCCAAATGTAGAGGTAGAGGAAGATATCTTCCTCTACTCTGGCTCACGCTTGCTTTTTATCGTCCTTTCTTACCTGCAAGTGCAATTCGCGCAACTGTTTCTCATCGACAGGCGAAGGGGCATTCATCATCAGATCTATCGCGCTCTGCGTCTTAGGGAATGCGATTACCTCACGGATATTGTCCACGTCGGCGAAGAGCATTACCAGGCGGTCGATACCCAGGGCTATGCCACCGTGAGGAGGAGCGCCATATTCAAAAGCCTCCAGCATGTGTCCAAACTGCTCTTCAATCTGCTCCGGTTCCATCTTCATCAGTGAGAACACTTTGTGCTGGAGCGCGGCCACATTGATACGCACACTACCTCCACCTACCTCGTAACCGTTGCAAATGATGTCATATTGCTTGGCGCGAATGTGCAGAGGATCGCTATCGAGCCGCTCGATATGCGCCTCATCCATGCCAGAGAAAGGATTGTGTTCGGCCTCGTAACGCTGGCCCTCTTCATCATAGTGCAGGAGCGGGAAATCGACGACCCAGCAAAGCGCCATTTCGTTTGGATCGATCAAGTGCAAACGCTCGGCAAGCCGCACGCGCAGGCGGAACAGCACATCGTTCGTGACCTTGACGCTATCGGCAACAAACAGCAGCAGATCTCCGCGCTCGCCCTGGAGACGGTCGATAATCGCCTGCACCTCCTCCCTGGACATAAACTTTGTGAGCGCCGACTTCACCTCACCTTGGGAATTGATTGACAGCGTTACCAACCCCTTAGCGCCCAGCACACGCGCAAATTCAGTAAGCTCCTCGATCTCTTTGCGGCTGTAACCGGCCGCTCCCGGCACGCGCACGCCCTTGACTATACCGCCCGCGTCAAGCGCATTCTTAAAGACGCCGAAGTTACCCGCCGCGGCCAGACCTGAGATTTCCACCAGGGGTAGTTCAAAGCGCAAATCGGGATGATCGGTTCCGTAGCGGTCCATCGCCTCGGCATAGCTGAGGCGTGGGAATGGGCACTGCTTGATACGCTTATTGGTCGTCGTCTCGATCAGGAAGATCAGTAATCCTTCGATAAGAGACATCACATCTTCTTCCGACACAAAAGCCATCTCCAGATCGAGCTGCGTAAATTCCGGTTGACGGTCTGCACGTTGATCTTCATCGCGGAAACAGCGCGCAATCTGGAAGTAGCGATCCATGCCTGCCACCATCAAGAGCTGCTTGAGTTGCTGCGGGGACTGGGGCAGAGCATAAAATTCGCCTGGATAGAGGCGGCTGGGAACAAGATAGTCACGCGCGCCCTCCGGCGTACTTTTCATCAGGATAGGCGTCTCGATCTCCAGGAAGCCTCGCTCATCCAGGTAATCACGAATGGCCTTCACCACGCGATGGCGCAGGATAATATTGTTGCGCATCGAGGAACGGCGCAGATCGAGATAGCGATATTTCAATCGCAGCGATTCGTCGACAGAAATGTTATCGCTCACCGGAAAAGGCGTTGTGCGCGAAGGATTGAGGATCACGATGCGATCGGCAGCCACCTCGATGGCTCCAGTGCTTAAATTTGGATTCTCCGTTCCAGGCAAACGGTGTACGACCGTCCCACTGACCTGGATCACGTATTCTGATCGTAATTCGGAAGCGACGCGATGGGCCTCTGGGGAACGTTCCGGGTCACAAATGACCTGGGTGATGCCGTAGCGATCGCGGATATCGATGAAGACAAGCCCTCCATGGTCACGCCGTCGATTCACCCAACCCGCCAGGGTAACGACCTGCCCTATATTCGCTATATTTAATTCGCCACACGTGTTCGTGCGATAATGAACCTCTAATGACATCGTTTTGATAACTCCTTACGTAGTAACGCAAAAAATTGCGTTCAACAACAAACAGGACATGATTTCTCACGTCCCGCCAAGATTTTGCATATTCGATTATTTTTACTTCCCGCTACTACTAGGAAGTACAACTACTTTGCGCCGCCGGATTAAACTGCACAAGATTTTGCCCGGCATCACCCTGGGCCAGCACGTTTAATTGCGAACTATCCGGCTGCAAAGCAATACTCCTCACTTGCGTGAAATACTGACTTGAGACAAACTGGTTCACCAGCTGGAGATTTACAGTCTGGCTTTGCGGGGTCGACGTGCTCGAAGGAGCAGGAGTAGGGCCCCCCGCGGTAGCCGGCATAAATAGCGTCAAGTCAAGGAGACGATGATTAATTGAATCACCGGCATACAGATGGGTCGTATTTCCGACCTGGCCAGACGACAATGTCGAAAGGCCCGTCACTGTGAACGGCCCGGTCCCTTGCTGGCCAGAGGAAGAAGCGACAGGGACAACATTACCAGCGTTAAAATCTTGCGGGGATACACTCAAAGGAGCAGGAATAGAAGCGTTGAGTTCAACATTTGTCGCCGAAACCTGCTGATTCCCATTGCCCGGCGGCACCTCGACACTAAGCACATCGCCATTGTTTTGCAGCAGGAAGAGTTGCTGATCAGGAAATGCTGTGGCACTGATAATGGTATTTGAAACAGAAAAGCTGAACGCCTTTGGTGTATCTAGCTGCCCTTTCGAGCCAAGTGTATAACTCAGAACGCGAACAGTGTTTTGATTTCCCGGCGCAGATGAGAGCAGCACCACGTAGACATTCGTCTTCCAGGAGGTGATAAACATTGGTATAAAGCTACTCGTAGTCGCGGAGGCCTCAATTTCAACAGGACCAGGCGACGCTAATTTCCCTGTCTGATCGGCCTGGTAGACGCCCAGCAAGTAGCGGATGAGGTTATTTTTGACCGGCTGTGCTACAAGGGTAATCAAATACGAGCCGGTACTTGAGATCGCTGTGATATTGCTCAAGTCTGGCTGGGAATTGATAAGGCTATATTGAGAGTTTAATTGATACAGCTTTCCATTCTTTCCAGAGGCGTACCAGAAGACTGCTCCCTTGCTATTTGACACCGGGAAGGCACTCTGTATTTCCGTTTGTGTACTGGTATTACTGATGGGATGCGCTGTTGCACCAATGCACGCTAACAAGGTGATATTTGCCATTTTATTATATTGCGCAATCGCATTCTTTGTTGTAGTAACCAGCGTGTTCTGAAGTTGCGTATAGGTCCGGCTCTGGCCGATATCCAATTGACTATTCTTTTGCACGCCCTGCAGGCTTTTTTGAGCAGAAGCCAGGTCAGCCAGCGCCTGTGAAGGATTACTCGTTATCTCAGTCTGGGCCTTTGAGATCAGATGTTGCGCATAGGCCAGGGTTGAATTCACCGGCTGTGTATCATTGGGGCGTAAAAAATAGTATGCGCCCCCTGCCACTAAAGCGAGTACTAGTATAACTAGCAACGCTAGAGCCGGATAAAACAGGCGATTACGAACACTGTGCGATTTTTCTAGCGCGGGCGCGGTGGATGTCACGCTATCGGCAGAGGCTAATGGGCCACTAATGATCTGCAGAGGGGAACCAACGTTCGCCAGATCGCCATTACGGGAGGGATAGGGCATAAATGATCCGGGAGGCAGAGTGGGAGCTTGATCGATAGTAGCCGCATCAGCTATTTCTCGCCCGCCGACGCGTACAGGATGACGTACGCCGGGCGGTTCTACGCCTACTTCCTGCACGCGCACCACAATAGCAGTGATATTATCTGGCCCGCCGTTCTCATTGGCCCGTTCCACCAGGTGATACACGCTTTCCTGGGGCATAAACTGCTCAACAGTCCGCTGCAGCTCCTCATCGCTCACCAACCCTGACAGGCCATCGGAGCAAAGAACCAGCGTGTCGCCTTCTTGCAACTGCTCGTGAAAAATATCGATCTCGACTTCGGCCTGCGTTCCCAGGGAACGGGTTATGACATTGCGTTGCGCATGAGTGCGCGCCTGATCCTCGGTCAGCAAACCGGCCCGTACCTGCTCATAGACCCAGGAATGATCCTGCGATATTTGCCTGACCTGCCCACTACGCACCAGGTAGGCCCTGCTATCACCAACGTTAGCGATATAGGCCATGTTGCCACGCAGCACGGCAGCAACACAGGTCGTGCCCATCCCACTGCGCAGCATATTCTCTGCCGCTCGTTGATGAATAGCTGCATTTGCGCGCCTGATCGCCTGCACCAGCGAAAAAGTCACATCATCGTTATCGTCCTGGTAATAGGCATTACTGACCGTATCGACTGCGATTTCACTTGCCACTTCACCGGCTGCATGCCCGCCCATACCATCGGCCACAATGAACAAGGCCCCCTTGATTGCCATCACCTGCGGATCTTTGGGGATAACATAGGCCATATTATCTTCATTATGTTCGCGTTTGCGGCCAACATCTGTTAGCTGGGCAACATCAAGACGCAGTTGTTTCGCCAACGCACTTCTCTCCCTAATTCAATTGATCCTATCGCGCTATACCGAACTGGCGGTCACCGCGGCCACCACCTCTGGCCGGTACAGACCAACAGAGCGCGGTGAGGTTCCTGATACTGGCTATAATACACCTATGCCGAGAAAAACGCAACGCATCGGCACTTTGGCATGGTATATTTTTCCTCCCTGTCTACCTCTCCGTGTCTTTTTGAAAGAGTATACTCTTTCAAATCACAGCTTGCAAGGATACAGCCTCTTCAAGCTACTCACTTTTAACGAGTATGATGGGATGAACCAGAACAAATTTTAGCATCGTTTCGCTTCAAAAAAATTTGTCTATGCAAGCCTCTATGGTCTATACTGCTTGTGAAGCAGAAGAATCCGCAACACTAGTGAAACGGACGAGAGTACCTATGCATAGTACAGCTAAACGAGCAATCGTCATATACAGCCCGCACTCAGGAAGATCGGATCAATTCGAGCAGGTCCAGGCACAGTTGCAACAGATAGGCATCGAGATAATTGACACTATTGCCATCTCTGATCTGGATACTCGGCCTCCACAGGGAACAAACTGGATACAAAGAGGCATCGAGGTCGCGATTGCGGCAGGAGGTGATGGGCTGGTGGGTGGCGTGATTAACCACGTCGCCGGATCAGGCCTCCCATTGGGTATTTTACCCCTTGGAACATCAAACGATATTGCTCGCTCGCTACAGATTCCCCAGTCACTACAGCAGGCGGCGGAAGTGATCGCCTGTGGGAAAGTCCAGGCTATTGATATTGGCGCGGCTCGACCGGCGGAACAGGCTCCACATCCCGCCAGCTCCGATCACCTCAGTCCGCCTGTCACCCATATTGGAGCGCAAAAGCACGCCTATTTCGCTCACGCCCTGACTGTTGGGCTGAATGTGCAGTTCGCTCGCATCGCAACAAATGTGGCTACGCGCCAGCGCTTTGGGCGGCTGACCTACCCTTTTGCCGCCTTAGAGGTGTTGCGCAATCATGCTCCTCTTGAAGTTGATATCAGATTTGAGGGACTATCTTTACCACAATCTCGCAGAACAATAGAAGAAGCAAGCGATACCCAAACGGCGACGCTTGCTACTGAGGAGAAACCACCTGCTCTGCGCTGCCGCGCGCTTCAGGTGACGGTCATCAATGCCCCGATATTTGGCGGGCAATGGCAGCTTGCCATTCCCGATGCGAGTCTTAATGATCGCCTGCTTGATATCGTGGTGATTGAGGACTTTGATCTGGCAAAGCTCAGCACCGGATTAGCCCACCTGTTCGGACAGCGAGTAAATAGTGATGAAGCTGTACCGGCGGGTGGGGAGGGTGAGGCAACACGCCATCCCGGCGAGCTGACCGGCATACCCGGCATTCATCATTTGCAAGCTAGAGGCGTGGTGATAACAACCAGTATCGATCCCCTCGATGCCACTCTGGATGGTGAAGTGCGAGGCCAGACACCGATGCTCGTCCATATAGCTGACGAACGATTGGATGTGCTTGTCCCAGGTTAGAAAGGATACAATCATGCGTACTACGACCCGTTTGCGCGAATTGCTGGCCGGGCCTGATCTGCTTGTCGTCCCTGGAGCATATGATGGCTTGAGCGCCCGTTTAATCGCGCAGGCAGGATTCCCTATCGTCTATATGACCGGCTTTGGCACAGCTGCCAGCGTGCTGGGACAACCAGATGTTGGCCTGCTCACGATGACTGAGATGGTACAACGCGCGGCAGCGTTGGCCGCGGTTGCCGGGGATGTGCCACTGATAGCAGATGCCGATACCGGCTACGGCAATCCGATCAATGTGCGCCGTACCATCCGCGATTACGAACGGGCAGGCGTGGCCGGTTTGCATATTGAAGATCAGGTATGGCCGAAAAAATGCGGGCATATGGAGGGCAAGCAGGTTATCCCGATGGAGGAAATGGTGCAGAAGGTACGCGCAGCCGTCGATGCCCGGCAAGACCCCGATTTTGTGATCATTGCGCGCACCGATGCCAATGCTATTACTGGTTTCGAGGATGCGCTGCGACGCGGACACGCATATCGTGAAGCAGGCGCGGATGTTATCTTCATCGAAGCGCCGCGCTCGATAACCGAACTGCGCGCAATCAAGGAAGCCTTTCCCGGCGTGCCACTGCTCTTCAACTGGGCAGAAAGCGGTAAGACGCCGCCCCTGCCATTGCCTGAAATCCGCGCATTGGGATATAAACTGGTCATCTTTCCCGTCAGCCTGCTTTTCGCCGCCACATATGCCATGTCAGGCCTGCTGGAAGTCCTCAAACGCGACGAGGTTCCGACGGTCATGAGAGATCGCATGCTGACCTTTTCACAGTTCACCGATACTATTGGGCTGCCCGCAATTCAAGAGTTAGAGAGGCGCTACGGGGTCAATCAATAACGGTTGCTCCTGCAGGAAGGCATGGCTATGTCTGGTACCATCACGCTTGTTTTCGGCCTGCTGGCTGCTATCGTTGCGCTGGCCACAGTGGCAACGCGCTTTCGTATTCCCTATGCCGTCCTACTCGTGCTGGGAGGCCTACTCATGGGGTTCATTCCCGGTCTGCCCACCATTGAACTTAATCCAGACCTGATCCTGTTTCTCTTTCTGCCCCCCTTGGTTTACTCTTCGGCATGGCTCACTTCCTGGCGTGAATTCCGCGCGAGTTTACGCCCAATCTTGACGCTCTCAATCGGACTGGTACTGGCAACTACCGTTATCGTGGCGCTAGTAGCACATTTCGCTATCGGCCTGTCATGGCCCGTTGCTTTCGTTCTGGGGGCTATCGTTTCTCCGACAGACGCTGTTGCGGCGAGTGCCACCGCGCAAAGCGTCGGTATTGAGCGGCGCATTGTGACAGTTATTGAAGGAGAAAGCATGCTCAACGATGCAACGGGGCTGGTAGCGTATCGCTTCGCCGTTGCCGCCGTGGTCAGCGGAAGTTTCTCGCTGGCACAGGCGAGCTTGCAGTTTGTACTTGTCAGTATCGGCGGATTGCTAATCGGGCTGGTAATTGCCTGGCTCCTGGCATGGATACATCGTCACCTGGACAACGCGTCCATCGAGATTGTCATTACGATATTGACCCCGTTCGCGGCCTATCTCCTGGCTGAAGCCCTTGACCTATCAGGTGTTCTGGCCGTTGTGTCCGCCGGCCTCTATTTGAGCCACCAGTCAGCGCAATTCTTCTCCTCCAATACACGCCTGCAAGCCTATGCCGTCTGGGAGATACTTGTGTTCCTGTTCAACGGATTCTTGTTCCTACTCATCGGCCTTCAGTTGCATAGCGTCCTCAATACGGTTTCTACCCACGTGCCTCTTACCCTGTTATGGTACGCCATGCTTGCCAGCCTGGCAGTCATATTGGCTCGCATAGCCTGGGTTATTGCCGCGACTTACCTCACAAGATGGTTCAGCAAGCTCCTGCACTTTCATGAAATATTCCCTTTAATACGCAATGTATTGATCGTTGCCTGGACAGGCATGCGTGGAGGCGTATCGTTGGCCGCGGCCATTGCTTTGCCACTCACTATCGCAGGCGGAGCGGCATTTCCCGACCGCGACCTGGTGATCTTTTTAACCTTCAGCGTCATCCTTGTCACTCTGGTCCTGCAAGGACTCAGCCTCAGCCCCCTGATCCGCCTGCTGCACTTGAAAGAGGATGATTCGCGCGCCAGGGAACACACAGAGGCACATCTGGAGGCTGCTCGCGCTGCCCTGATACGTCTCGACGAACTCTCTACGGAAGATTGGGTACCACAGGATTATCTCTCGCGCATGCGCGGCATGTACGAAAACAAAATCAAGACCCTCAGCACTCTGGTAGATGGTGGAGATGGAGCGACAGAGATTCTGGATGGCGCCCGCCTGGGAGATAAACGCCGCTTGCGCCAGGAAGTGCTTCAAGCCGAACGCTCTACCATCATCCAGCTACGCGATCGTGGGCGCATCGATGATGAAGTGCTGCGCGAAGTCGAACGCGAGCTTGATCTTGAGGAGCAGCGGCTGCAGGCAGATTAATAGCTCACTTGCAAAAAATTAATATGTAGCGGAATCGATGCTATTCCACTTGCGCTTTCACCGCCGCAGGAGCATTGAGCGTTGCCCCCAGCGCAATCAGCACTCGGCAGCCTGAAATGATAAATATGGTCGTCACTACCCCCACATTCTGTATGAGGATGCCTGCCAAAGCTATTCCTATTGGCAACGAACCGCGCACGAGCAGGTTGCCAATGCCGGTTGAGCGTCCTCGCATCTCGTCCGGGGTAAATGAATAAGTCTCTCCGGCGAATGCTTCCTGGGACAGCAACGGCTTCCCTTGCTGCACGCCGTCACCGGCCCGGCATATGATGGAGCAGGCGACTGCCTGATTACGTTTACACTTGATATCCCTGCAAGCCAGGGACAACAAGCCATCTCCCTCACTTTTCAGGGAGACGTGACGATGAAAGGGGCTATGAACGGAGAGGTGAGTGCAAGTGATGGGAAGCAAGGCACCTGGTCCGCGGTGAAGATATAAAGATACCTCTTTATTGACAGAAAATCACCACATAGTTATTACTTAATAAGAGGTCATCTTCAAGCGCACTCTTTCTATTTCGTATGCGTAAGTAAGAGAAACCTCTGCAAGTTATCTAGCCTTTCGCTACAATTCAAATTTACATGAGAAAGGACAGTTCTACCTATGGCAAACAATTCCTTCCAGAAAACCAGCATCACCAGTGAGGCGGCAGAACGCCTTATCGCGGCTGCAGAGGCCAAAGCGCGCGAAATGGGTAAGGCGATGGTCATTGCTGTTTGCGACGAGGATGGCATACTCAAAGCATTCAAGCGCATGGATGGAGCACCCCTGTTAAGTGTGCAGATCGCGCAGGACAAGGCATTTACCGCCATCAGCTTCGGCGGCCTGGCAACGCATGAGTGGTACGACTTTATCAAGAACGATCCACCACTCCTGCACGGTATCGTGAAAACAGACCGCCTGGTCGTATTTGGCGGCGGCTACGCAATCAAGGACGGGGAGAACATCATTGGGGGCATCGGCGTAAGCGGCGGCCATTATTCCGAAGATATGCAGGTGGCTCAGGCGGCTTTAGAGGCACTGTAATCTATTTTATGCATCCTGATAGGGTTAATCAGATCTGAGCTGATCAATTGTAGAACGGAGGAGCTGCTGGATTCTCAAAATCTCCTCCGTATTTTTGTATTTTTGCCTGGGCCAGAAGAAGCCTTTCAATCCATCTTTGAAATGCCGGGGCACAATGTGGATATGTAGATGCGGCACGCTCTGACTGACATGGTTGTTTATCGCGACAAACGTTCCATCGGCTTTTAAACTCCCTTCCATAGCTCTTGCCAGTAGTTGCGTGTTCTGGAAAAAGGGGCCGACAAGTGGTGCGGGCAGGTCAATCAGCGTCTCGAAATGCTGCCTGGGAACCAGCAGCGTATGTCCGGGAAAAACAGGTCTGGCGTCTAAAAAGGCCAGTGAAATTTCATCCTCGAAGACGATATACGCCGGCAATTCTCCATGAATAATCTTACAAAATACACAATTCTGGCCTGGATCATCAGACATGAATATGTTTATCTCTCCCTTTTCGCAACACTATTAGTGAACCGGCACCACGGCTGCGCCGTAGGGGCCGGTTCACTGTGCCCACTGCCGATTGATCGGCCCTGCATCAACTACCACCTTATTTCGTTCAACTGCATCACTTGGCCCCTACATCCAATGGATGCTACTGTCCAGCCTCCAATTGCAAGATCTCATTGAAATTGGGGGAGCCCCAGCCGGTCGCATAGTCCCAGCCACGAGTAGCGGGATAGAACAGATTATTGCCACTCGTTATATCCGTATAGGGGTGCACGTTGCCGGAATGGTTGGCAAGCGTGTAGAAGGTGGGAACACCTCCTAGCAGAGTTTTGCCCTGCTGCTGCAATCCCTGGTCGACGAGTAATGCTCCGGCGGCCCAGATGGGTGCGGCTGCGCTTGTACCACCAACGCGAAACAGGAGTCCCGTATAGAAGATGTCAATATTGGGATAAGCCGCCGCCGCGACGTCGGGCACCTGGCGCAGGCCATTGGGAGCAGAGACAGGCTGGGCATTGAAGGTGAAGACAAATGAGCTCGCGCCATCGTAGCGATTGGCCGTCCCCGGACCCACCTGCCACGCAGGACGCTTAAAATCGCTATTCTGGCTTACACCACCACCGCTGCCCCATTCGTTCTGGCAGAGAGGCGCACCGTCGTTATCGCTCCATACATCCTCGCCAGTACGTACACCGCTATTGTTTACCTGGAGATGCGTGCCACCAACCGCGATAGCGTAAGGAGCGCTGGCAGGGAAAGAGACCATCGCAACATGGGAAACCCGGTACGAGAACGCGCCACAGTCGCCGCTACTGATAAAGACCGAGATGCCCTCCGCCGCCAGGTTGCGCAGGCTTCTATTGACCGCATCCTGCTCGCTCGAACTGAACGTATCCTCACCGGCACCGTAGCTCACGCTCAGCACCTGTACCCTGTGATCAGTAGCGACACGGTTGAACACATCGACCAGCGCCTGTGCAAAGGAGGTATTGCTCAAACTGGCCTGATAATCGAGGATTTGCGCCTGCGGCGCAAGACCCGCGATCAGCTCGAGGTCTAGCGCGGCTTCACCCTGACCAGGGCCGGGGGCTACATGACCATCCACATCGATATTCTGAATATTCGGCGTTTTTATGCCTGTACACGCCGCGTAATCGGCAATATCTTTAGGATCGTATGGCTCGTCGAATTCGGCAACTCCAATGGTCATACCCTGGCCCTGGAAACCCTGCTTGTAAAGCTGGTTGATCTGATAGGCGGCCGCCAGCTTATCGCGCGTCAGCGTCGAATTTGCTCCATACTTGCTACAGCTAGCTCCTGCTACCGAAGTGCTCACCGTAGAGCTGAATGGCGGTTTGAAAACGGGCAAAGCGAAGTTATCGAGTCCCACCACTGATTGAACAAGCGAAGCAATCTGGCCGGTGAGCGTTGGCACACCCTGCTGCATAAAGAACTGGTGACCCAGTATATTGAACGAGCTGAGTTGAATATTCAAGCTACGTTCGATGCTGGCAACGGTCGCCTGCACCTTGATGCCGGAACGCAGGGCATCGATCGAGATGATTGTGTAGCCATGCTGCACCAACCAGTCTTGCACAACTTTTAACTGGCTATCGGAAAGAGCATAGCGTTGCACGATCTGGTCGGGGGTAAGAAACTGGTGATAGGTAGGTGAGCCAGGAGTATATATTTGCGCTAGATCATGTTCATAAGCAGGATCATTATAGGCGAGAGTGAACGTGAGCGATTTGATTTCATTCTGCGGCAACGGCTGGCCTGCCGGAAGCTGGCCGGTGGTCGGCGGTTGATTGGCAACAGTGCGCGGATGAGACTGAGTAGGAGTAGGCGTGTCAACCCTCGTGGTAGTGGCAGTGCTGGGCGAGCTACCAGGCGAGGAACAGGCGCTGGCAAGCATCGCAATCAGTGCCAGTCCAAGCACCAGCTGCCAGAAGAGCGTGCCATTTTTTCTATAGTGTTGTTTCACACGATACCTCCAGGGTATTAAGAATGCAGGTTTATTCTCATACAAATGTAGTATGCAACTGGATGTGATAGACCCAGCAATTGCAGTATACTTTGTTCTGCAATGAAAGGCAATGAAAAGGGTTATAGGTATGGAGTGAATTGAGTAACAAATTGAAAAAATCACCTCACAAAGCTCTCACAAGGGCTTCATAGACAATATCAACAATGTGAAATCTGTCAAAAGGGTAGACTTTCATCATTTCCTGTGGTATAATCATTCCATTCAGACACAGATATCCAGGGCGTTACATAAACTGACGAGGTTAGTAGTCTAATGGGATCAGTCTTAGAGTCATCAAGAGTGATATCACTGAAGAAGTCAGCAATGGCTTCGGACGGGAGTAGATAGACATACTAGGGTTAGTTTGCCCTGGTTTTTTTTTACCAATTTATCATACGTAAATCGCATAGTTGCCGGGCTCATCCATTATTCTTCATTACCCTGGCATCCAGTTGTGGAGGCGGCCAGGATCGAAACAGGCAACACATGAGCCACCACTCGCAAGGCTTGTCTACAAGCAGCAGTGGGATGATTATCTGACGAAAGGAGGCAAGAAGAGTCACAGCGAGCTATCGGCGCGAATTAACGCTACGTAGGCAGAATAATGAATGATGTAGTGGCTACGTACCAGACATGCGTATAGATATGAAATATGGTCGCGGAGTGGTTGCTAGACTTTAAGGAGAGTACCGACAATGAATTCAAGTATGATCAGTAAGATCGCGAAAGCCAAGCGTTACGCGGAAGAGCCTGAACGAATACAGTTTACTCGCTTCGAGGCGACGTTCCGGGGCGAGAACGACGTGCACACCACAATCTATGATAATGGGGAATGGCATTGTACTTGCCGTTTTTTCCAGGATTGGGGCGACTGCAGCCACACTATGGCCATGCAGCGAGTTTTGGGCGTCACTATACCGGCCGCACATCGTCATGGCATCCCCACCGGTATAGGCACCGGCGCCCTTATGCACTAGCAAACAAACGTAACAGACCCAGGATCGCAGATTCTTGGCTTTACGGATGGACGATCATGCCTCCACAAAAGCCACCCGAGTAAATAGAAAAGAGAAGCGCTGATTATCAAAAACTTTCATTGCGCTTCTCTTTTATTATGCCTGCTTTAGCGATGAATAATGGTTAGCCCCCAATAGCAGGTACAAAGTGTAGAATAATAATAGCTGAGAACATGATAGCAGCCAGAATAGCGATAATAATCAGGTCCTTGCGCACGTAGGCATAATTCTCGGCGCTAATCAAAGATACAGTACGCTGCGTCTTTTGCGCGGCCTGGCGACGCGCAGCAATACGCGCCGAAGCGCCTGGCCTGGTTGCCGGCACAGCTTCTTCTACAACCTCATACGGCTCATCCTCTTCCGTGGCCCTAAGAACCGGAGTCTTCTCGATCTTTGGCGATGAGGGTTTGCTGCTTTTTGATGAAGTCGCCGTCCCCTTCTTATTCGTGGACACGGGAGGCGCAGCTTTTTCACTCCCAGTATCTGATTCAGGCGCTTCCACGGTGGAAGTCGCTATACCAATACTGCCCGGCTCAGCGTCATCTTTATGCTCAACCTCGTCTTCTACCGATACTGGGCGTACCAGCTCAATGCTCTTCTGCGTCTTCGGCTTGCGACGCTGCTGCACACTGCTTCGGGTATGTGCTGTCTTCTTAGGCATTCGTATTATACTCCCTGCCCGGCGCACCAATAAATATGTTCGGCATTGCGGGCTTATTTCTTAGTATCTGCTGCACCTGTTACAGTTTTTAACGCGCGTAAGATACAGATGATCTCTTTTCAATCCCTCATGAACGTTTGCTCGGTCGGCAATCCTATCTCTACCTGACCGGTGCAGTTTTTCTAACAGCTATCATGATACCATAGGTCATCGTTTCTGGCAATCTATGCGAGAATAATTTCTTCATCCCTATCTACCATTGGTCCCTTCTTTATACTGGACGTAAACGTTGCTATTTTCAGAAAGAGGGACCTATGTTCAAGGCATTCTTGCGTTACTGGTTCATAGCCATACCTTTGCTTACCGTTGTCATGGCCGGGCTCATCGCTGGTAATACAATCTGGGCATCCCATTTGCGTAATAACAACCCCACTAGTATTCAAACAAGAATCCATCCCGCTACCTCTATCATTACACTTCCACGCGGCCAGGAGCTATTCATACCATTCCTGCTCGTTGTCCAACTCCATGCCACCGTGACCTGGAAGAACGCTGATACTACGGCCCATAAAGTTACTACTACAGCCCAGCAGAGCCGGTTTCTCAACCGGCAGGCATTCTCGTTTGACCTGCCACCGGGAAGACAGCAACACTTCACCTTCAATCAGGCCGGATTATATCACTACTATGACCCTACCAGAAGCACCTGGAATCCCACATTGGCCCGGGTTGCTGCAAACAAAGGCGTCCCCCACTTTCCACTCGCCATGGATGGTATTATCTGGGTTGAGGGCGCTATTCCCAGCCTCCCTTCTGTTGCTCTCAACTTTATTCCCAAAGGGCATGATGACTTCGCCAGTGAATTTCTAGCTATCAGCCGGCCCGGCGGCGTCACCTGGCATAATCTCGATGAAGACCCGCATTTCGTAGGGCTGGTAGCCGGTTGGCCCAGCCCACTCAATCCCGTCGACATCGGCCTGTTTCGCATTGCCGGAACAGACGATATTCCTGGAGGTGCGTCAATCACTGTTCTCTTTACTACACCGGGGCTTTACTATTACTACTGCCGCAACCACGACCAGGTCGATCCTTTCACCCATAGGGCAAAGGCTCTACCCATGGCATCAGACTATCCTATCCCTATGGAAGGCTTCATCCTGGTTGTAGGATGATAAATTCACCTGTACCACAGCCAATGATAAGCATGTATCGCACATCTCAAGAAAATACCGGGGAGGTCGAAATTACTGGTAGATGATTATTTGCTCACTCTGGGGCGGTCACACAACCTGGCAGTTTGTTTGATGGTCAAACGGTGAGATAGCGCAAGCAAGGTATCTTCCCTTATGTGAAGGTATGTGGAGAAGAGCAATGATGGATAACTCTACCTGTCATCCTGCTGAATGGCAAACACATCCGCTCGGTCCGGCCAGAGTCCCGCGCACAAACCGCTATTCCCTGCTCGCCCTATCAATTGGCAACCGCCTGGCGCTGGGTATGCTTATCCCAATCATAGCAGTTTTACTCGCGTTGAGCAGCATCGGCGTACAAACCAATCAACTCCTCTCAAACGTTTCGGTATTCAACGAGCATCTCTTGCATGCCTCGACGTCCCTCAACGAATCTGTTACGACATTGCAACAAACTCATACGAATATCCTGGGAGCTCTAAATGACGTGGACAAACCTGAGGTGACCGCGGAGACCTTGCGTGAAGATCGGACAACAACTCTCTATTTCATAGCGCACTACGATACCACTCTCAGAACCTATCTGCAACAGGATGTCCTGTACCAGTATCCTGATCTTGCCGGGCTTGTGCGAGAGGCAGGCTATAGCGCGCAGCTTGCCGAACAAAGGACGCGATCCAATGAAGCCATACAAACGTGGCAAGCATATAAAAGTTCGCTCGAACAAATAATAGCGGCGCTCTCTGATGACGCGTTGAGCAAAGCATCCAACATCGAGAGCACAGTGACGGAGCCCACATATGCAGGCGCAATGACTTCCCTGCTCATCTTGATTCAATTCACGGAGAATCTAGTTCCCGCAGTCCACGCTGCCACAATGGTCGAGGAGGAGCAGCTCTTGCTGGTAATGAGCCTCTCCGCACTCAGCCTGCTGCTAGGAATCGCCATCGTAGCCTGGCTTGTCTCTAGAACTGTGGTGCGGCGCCTGCACCGCTTCCGGGCCGTCGTGCAGGAGATCGAGCAGGGAGAGTTTTCGGCGCGTATTACTATGGATGGGCGTGACGAGATCGCTCTGATCTCCCACGCCGTGAATACCATGCTGGATACGATTGTCGGCCTGCTGGATAAGACCAGGCAACAACGAGACGAACTGGCGAAAGGCGAGGAGCTCAAACGGTTGCATGAGGAGTTGCGACGAGAACATGAGGCCCTCAATACCGCTAATATGCGATTAGCGGCACTGGCAACTACCGATCCATTGACTGAACTACCTAATCACCGCGCACTACAAGGCCTGCTAGAGCAGGAGTGCGAACGGGCCAGGCGTTATGGACATCCACTATCCGTATTGTTTTTTGACGGCGACCGCTTCAAGCAGGTGAACGATACACACGGGCACTCCGTAGGGGATATTGTGCTGCGCGAATTGGGAGAGCGCGCACAGACGGTACTGCGGGCCGGAGATACCCTGGGACGCTTTGGTGGCGAAGAATTTCTGGTTCTCCTGCCCGAAACGGACGAGCAAGAGGCAAAGGTCGTTGCCGAACGCCTGCGAAGTGCGGTAGCGGCTTATCCACTCGCTTCCCATGAGGTCAAAGGCGGGATCGCGGCTACGGTAAGTATAGGGGTGGCAACCTATCCCGTCGATGGACAAACTGCCAGCAAACTTCGCGAACAGGCGGATCAGGCTATGTACTGGGCCAAGCGCCTGGGGCGCAATCAAGTACGCACCGCTGCTGAGGCCACACGAGCCAATTGCAATGCCGCGCTTAAAGCTGCTACAGCCCGGGAACTGGAACGCCTGGAACTGGCACCCTCCGATGGGCGAGACCTCATCCAGCAAATGCGCACCGAACAGTTGGGCCTGATCTATTCATTAATGGGTGTGCTCAATTGGCGTCAGCCGGGTATTAGCGAGCATGCGCACGAAGTCAGCGACCTGGCAGCGGGAATGGCTCGCGCCCTGCAACTTGATCAGGAACGCACCCTACGGGCAGCGACAGCCGCTTTTCTACACGATATCGGCAAGATCGCCCTACCTGATCGACTATTGCAACAGCCGCGAGAACACTTTTCGGCTCAAGAATGGCGCTTGCTACACCAGCATGCTGAGCTTGGAGCTACGATTGTGGAGGCCAGTCCCTGGCTCAGCGACCTGGCACCGGCAATTCGGCATCACCATGAACGCTGGGATGGCTCCGGAGGCCCGGATAAGTTAGCAGGTGAGGCGATTCCACTGGAAGCCCGCATGATTGCGATAGCAGAAGCGTATCATGCCATGATTACCCAACAGCCTTATCAGGCTGCCCGCTCATCTGAAGACGCGCTGGCGGAACTGGAGCGCCAATCTGGTACACAGTTTGATCCCACGCTCATTCCGATCTTCCGCGAAGTGCTAAAGAACCGGCAGGCGGAAGTACACCCTACGGAACAATCAAAACATTCCGGCTTATTTCTCCCCGTCTAGTGCCTTTCCGCTTGACTTTTTCGGGTTTGAGAGTATACTCTCTCCCATGGAGAAGCGGCAGGACCTGGACCTTTTCCCGATTTCCCGGTGGGGATTGAAAAAGAAAGTTGGCGCGAAAAGACAGGTCGTTTGCCGCAAACCCGGCATCATAATTTGACAAGCTCGTGACTCTGTGTTACCCTTTGTATGGCAAACAAGGGCACACCAGCCGGGTACATACAGATAAGCATGTAGCGAGACATTGGGAGACTAGCCCCACGGCTAGTCCTTTTTTCTATCAGCATAAATTCCAGGGAGCAGCAACATGGCAAGGATAGTCGTCGCAATGAGCGGCGGCGTGGATAGTTCAGTAGCCGCCGCACTACTCAAAGAGCAGGGACACGAGGTGATCGGTATCATGCTTCGCCTCTGGTCCGAGCCGGGCGTCATCGAGGATGATGGCGTCGAACGAGTCGTGCAAAATAAATGCTGTTCGCTCGAGGCCGTCGATGATGCAAGACACGTGGCCCGCAAGCTCGACATACCCTTTTACCTGATCAATGTCGAGCAGGAATTCAAAGATAATGTGGTAGATTACTTCTACCAGGAGTATGTCGCGGGGCGCACACCCAATCCTTGTCTGACATGCAACCGCCATATTCGCTTCACGCTCCTGCTGAATCGCGCATTGGCGCTGGATGCCGACTATCTCGCCACAGGGCATTATGTGCGCGTCGACGATCACCCCGTCACCGGCAAACGCCGCCTGCGTCGTGCCATAGACCGTGATAAAGATCAGTCCTATGTCCTGCATGTCCTCAACCAGCAGCAGCTTGCGCATGCCTGCTTTCCGCTAGGGCCGTATACGAAGCCACAGGTGCGCGCTATGGCGGCAGAACGCGACCTCTCGGTAGCAACCAAGGCCGAGAGCCAGGAAATCTGCTTCGTCGCTCAGAACGATTACCGCGGCTTCATTGATCGCTACCCGGCAACCCTGCCAGAGGAACGCGAGCCGGTAGGAATGGCCGCCGGTACGATGGCCCGCGCTAACGGCGTTATTACCATTCCCAGACCCGGTCCAATCTACGACCTGAGTGGAAAAACGTTGGGACGCCATCGCGGGCTGGCTTACTATACCATTGGACAGCGCAAGGGACTCGGAATTACCTCTTCGGAACCCTTGCACGTTATAAAGATTGACGCCGATCAGAACGCACTGGTGGTCGGACCGGCAGAAGCCCTGCTGAAGGATAGCTGCACCGTTGGCAAGATGCACTATATCAGCGGTGAAACCCCAACCGAGCCATTTCAGGCGCTCGCGCGCATACGCTACAAGGCGCCTGAACAAGAGGCGCTTGTCACGCCCCTGGAGGGGAATCGTGCCCTGATAACTTTTACACGCCCACAGCGTGCCATCACTCCTGGACAGGCAGCCGTTTTCTATGGCGGCGAGGATGGTGATGAGGTGTTGTGCGGAGGATTGATTGAATGACGGATCAGGCTCATATTCGAAATTTTTGTATTATCGCTCATATAGATCATGGCAAATCAACGCTTGCCGACCGCTTGCTGGAATTTACAGGAACTGTCTCAAAACGCGAATTGACGGAGCAAATACTCGACCAGATGGACCTGGAACGCGAGAAGGGCATTACGATCAAAGCGCAGGCCGTGCGTATGCTGTATAACGCGCTCAACAGGGAACAGTACGAACTGAATTTGATTGACACTCCCGGCCACGTCGATTTTACCTACGAAGTTTCGCGCAGCCTGGCAGCCTGCGAGGGAGCGCTGCTGGTTGTCGATGCGACCCAGGGAATCGAGGCACAGACCATCGCGAACACCTATCTTGCGCTCGAGGCCGACCTGAATATCATTCCCATCATCAACAAGATCGACCTGCCCAGCGCCGAACCCGAACGCGTGATGCAAGAGATCGAAGATGTGATTGGCATACCCAAAGACGAATGTATTCTCGCCTCAGCAAAAGAAGGCATCGGCACGCAGGATATCCTGGAGGCCGTTATCCAGCGCATTCCTCCTCCCAGGGGCAATGTGCACCAGCCCTTGCGCGCACTCGTCTTTGATTCCCACTACGACTCGTACAAAGGCGTCATTGCCTATGTCCGTATCGTCGATGGGGAACTGCAAGAAGGGCAGCGCATCGTTATGATGGCAACGGGCAGCAGCACGGAGATACTGGAAGCAGGATACTTCCAGCCGCGTTTGATTTCAGCACATACTCTGACAACAGGCGAGGTGGGCTACATTGCGACAGGCTTCAAGAATGTGAAGGATTGCCGCGTCGGCGATACCGTGACGGTCCCTCATGCATTGGGCCAGGTCGAGGCACTGCCAGGTTACAAACCGGCCAAGCCGATGGTCTATGCGGGTATCTACCCGGTTGAAGGAAACGAGTACCCATTGCTGCGTGATGCGCTGGATCGCCTGAAATTGAACGATGCCTCGCTTTTCTACGAGCCAGAAACCTCCACCGCGCTGGGCTTCGGCTTCCGCTGCGGATTCCTGGGCCTTCTGCATATGGAGATCATCCAGGAACGCATCGAGCGCGAGTATAACCTTGATATCCTGGCAACCGCGCCAAGCGTGGAATACTACGTCACCAAAAGAAATGGCGAGGTCTTGAAAATAGACAATCCGTCTAAGATGCCTGACCCGGGAGAAATCGAGAAAATCGAAGAACCATGGATGGATATCTCCATCTTTACACCCGCCCGCTACATCGGTACTATCATGGACCTGGTCACAACCAGGCGCGGCACCTTCAGCGAGATGAAATATATCGAGACGGAGCGCGTTCTGCTGGCCTACAGCATTCCGCTTGCCGAGCTGATCACCGATTTCTACGACCAGCTCAAGTCGCGCACGCAGGGCTATGCCTCGCTGGATTACACCTTTGGCCGCTATCAGGAAGCCGACCTGGTGAAACTGGATATCCTGGTCAATTCGGTACCTGTGGATGCGCTCTCGCTGATTATTCATCGCGATAAGGCTTATGCCCAGGGACGCCTACTCGTGGAGAAATTACGCAGGTTAATTCCGCGTCAACTCTTTGAGGTGCCAATCCAGGCAGCTATCGGCTCGCATATCATCGCCCGCGAAACAGTCAAAGCGATGCGCAAGGACGTGCTGGCAAAGTGTTACGGCGGCGACGTGACGCGCAAGCGCAAGCTGCTGGAGAAACAGAAAGAGGGCAAAAAACGCCTCAAGATGGTAGGAAATGTGGAAATTCCCCAGGAGGCGTTTATGGCAATTTTGTCGTTAGAAGAATAGGTTCGGGGTTCCCTTGCAAGGGCTGAAGTGGTAGAAATGCGGCTTAGATTTCTACCACTTTATTTTATCACCAGGATTATGGTTGCTGTGGCGGCTTTTGTTGTGGATATGGCGCATTGGTCTGCGGCGGCGGCGGCGGTTGCCACTGCTGTGGATTGGGCTGTTGTTGCTGCGTCGGTTGCCACTGCTGCGAATTATATCCCTGATATGGCGGCGGTGGAGGCTGTTGTTGCTGCGTCGGTTGCCACTGCTGCGGATCATAGGCTGGATATTGTAGCGGCGCCTGTTGCCCAGGCTGTCCTTGCTGCCACTGTTGTGGGTAAGCGACATAGTCGGGAGCGGGAGGCACATCCTGCTGGTAAGGTGGATATTGCGCCGACGGTGTCCATGTATGAGCAGATGATGGCAGCCCTATCTTCTCTTTAAATGCTATTCCCCCGCCCACGGCTACAGCCAGCATTGATAGGAGAAAGAACCAGAAACCGGTGCTATAGTTAATGTTCAGGCCGGAGTTGGAACCGGAATTTAACGCATTTAATGTCTGCCCATTAATGCTAAAATCACCGGCATTGAGCGCCACAATGAGCTGCGCAAGAAGGCCCAACGCGCCTATCCCGATCAACGAATAAATTCCGATGCGCACCTGCATGTCAAGCGGAGTCCCAGAAAGACCAAACGGATTAGACCTGAAAACCAGCACAGCAGGAATGACGATTGCGGCCAGCGCCAGAATGAGTTCAACCCATATCAGCCCTCCATCGCTGAACGCACTGAAGGCTAACGATATTCCTCCTGAACCTGGAGAAGCAAGGGTAATATAGGGCATAAAGAGAAAAGCAGTGAAGGCTTCTATACCGCCAATCATAGCAATGAGATAGCCACGATTCTCCGGCAATGTCAGTTTTTCCATCTCGAACCAGCCTCTCTAAGAACAGTTCGTCGCCTTTGCTTGTTTTAGAAGCAAAGGGACGGCCAACTCCGCGAATTTCCCAAATGATGCGATTTTTATCATACTGGAAATTCCGAGCATCGTCAAGTATTTTTCAAGCGATCAAGGGAAAAATGTAACATTGCACAAGGATATGTAATGGGCGGAGGAAACAACGCCGGAACATAGTGAAAGAGGCATAGAGGAAGCGAAGAGATAGGGCCAGTAATGCAGAAAGGATCAGGCAATCATGCTACCTGATCCTTCTGTGTTTCTTTTTTCTGCACAACTCCCGTGTTCACGTTCAACCGAGTTCTATTACAGAAAGAGGGGCCTCGAGTAAATAGCCCCTGTCGCTCCTCTGCGTACCACCACCAACCTGCGACGAAAGCCATCGTAAAGACTTGACAGGATCCCCGATTGGGACGATATCATTGTGATATCTGTTCAAGTATGCCAGGTTAAGGTCAGTGGCTCAGAGGCTCGGTATGCCCGCCTTCACGGGCCCTACTAGTCGATCTGAAAGACCATCCCTAAGAGGCGTATTGGTTTCTTCATTGGCATAGTAGTTCTCCTTTCGGAATTACCAATGTAAGGCCGTTCGCCTTATGCCAGGGTCTTTGTGTTCCCTGGATATTCCTTTCGGAATACCAAAAGTATACCATTATGTTTCGCAAAAGTCAAGTCGAATATACGTTCTACGTTCTATATCTTATTAGGGCGATTTACCAGTTGAGGGAACAAGAACGATCCCTGTAGGAACAGCCCTGGTGCCTGTCCCGGCAGGATTTCCCCTCCGGAGGAAAAACCCATCAGGGGGCGACCCGCTGCCCGCAACTGCCGCGACTGCTCAATCCTCCTGATGTTCTACATTATTCTGATGCTTATTGCTACTCATCGGATACTTCTTGTAATGTTTGTCTCAAGCTTCTGACCACTTCATGTGGGTTAACCGGCTCTTTCATCGCCTCCGCCTGCGGATCGTGACGATTCTCTACAATAGGTATATCCCTGCGAAGCTCCTCAACCAGGTCAATTAGTTTGGTCACTTTACGCTCAATGAGCAGGTTAACCTGCATGTTTAAATGCATACGCAGATCATCGAGCTTGCCATGACGATTCTGGGTGATCAGAATAACTGTAGTCATCAGCAATGCGCTCAAACTCACAATCCCCTGGAGCCAGTAGAATGGAGGCAGATCAAAACTCGCAACTCCAAAACGAGGAAGCAACAGGTTTACGCCTATCCATAGAGCAACAAAGAGGATGATTAGATAGAAAAATCGAGGGCGCCCCAGGTTCGTAGTAACTCGTTCTATGAAGCGTTGATGATGACTGACTTGTCTTTCGGCCCGCATATGCAAATCAACAATAGATTCGATATTTTCATCGACAATATCCACCAGTTCAGTAGTCCGCTGAGCATTCTTTTCTTGATTGGGATGAAGATTCGAACGCCGTTTTGTTTCGTTAATCATTGCACCTTTACCATCGTTTTCACGTGTTAAACAGCCCCTGTTCTTTAAGTACACGGATGGGATGTAGAGAGGGCTTCAGCTAATGGAAATGCCTTCTACGAGACGACTGTTTCCACTAAACAATAAATAAAGGCACAGTAGTTACTCTCTGTGCCCACTGATCAAAATGAACAACCAAAATCGGTCATGTCACGCTAAGCACGAGGAATCTGCCTTGTGGCGCGCGAGATTCGTCACCGCGCTCAGCGTGACATGACTGCCTTGATTTGTGGTTTTCAGCAAAATCAGATAACTAACCCGATCTTATGCGCCTCTTTCCGGCGGCATCACCGGGTTCTCTGGCCTGCCTACTCCCTCCGGCGGCATCACCGGGTTCTCTGGTCTGCCTACCTCCTCCGGCGGCATCACCGGGTTCAACGGTTTCCCTACCCCCTCCGGCGGCATCACCGGGTTCAACGGTTTCCCTACCCCCTCCGGCGGCATCACCGGATTGACAACCCTCTCCTCACCACCGGTGG
>Ga0209061_1002411_pt1 | contig 23893 bp, 19 predicted proteins | sample Coa_R1_10_FD_187157 | JGI IMG/M metagenome (GOLD analysis project Ga0209061, IMG submission 187157) | Surface soil microbial communities from Centralia Pennsylvania, which are recovering from an underground coalmine fire - Coalmine... | ecosystem: Environmental > Terrestrial > Soil >...
CCGGCCATACGATGGTAGCGGGCGAAGGTGTCCGCCGGGAGGTAGGCGCCGACGATCTGCCCGACGTGCGTGGAACTTTTGGCATAGGGCCAGGCCACGCAGATCAGGATATGTTCTTTCATACTAATTAATTTTCCCCTATCTACTCACCTGGTAGGGGGCATCAGAAGCTCACTCCTACCAGACTGGTTGTTTTATAGTAATTGGTCTTTGTCTTACTGGGCAATGGTCCCGTCGATATCCACGGCAAACAGCATCTTTTGCGCCTCCTTCCAGTGCAAGCATAGCGGATCAGGTATCTCCTGTCAATACTGAGCAGGTCAGATGCAGGGCTATGTAATGCTCCCCACGCCACGCCCGAAAGGAGGAGTCTGGGCGGGGACACCCCGCGCCCCGCAAGGGGGCGGCCGCCCCCTTGACCCCCGCTTCTGGCGAGCATTACATAGCCCTGGGTCAGATGCCGATGTAGCGTGCGTAAACCGAGCGCGCGACCTGCTCATCATCCGTGCCTTTGATGATGGCGCGTGCATCGGGAAAGACCGTCATCTCATAGCCATCGACGATGCAGCGCAGCAGAAATTCGTTATAGCTCACCTCGCCGACGGGGCGCAGCCGCTCCGCCAGTGCCGGGAAATCGAGCCTGATCCTGTTTTCGCCGCCCCTGCCGGAGCTGGCGCGCACCTGCACCGCGTTGCGCCCGCACAGGCTCGTGCTGCTGGAGCCGGGCGATTCAAGGAATTCGTAGTGATGCTGGCCGCAGGCCGGGCAATCGGGCTGGCGAGGCAGCGTGATGCGCTCGAACGTGTTCTCCCAGAGATCCAGCCAGAGCAGGTCGCGGCTCATCCGCTCGCTTTTCAGGAGAATTTTGATCGCTTCGGTTGAAACGATGCCGGTAATCGCCCCCACGATGCCGTTCAGGACGCCGGCTGTATCGCAGGTGGGAGTAGTGCCGGGGAGCGGCATATCGGGGAAGACGCAGCGCAGGCAGGGGGTATCGCCGGGCACAATATTCATCGTCACGCCGTGCGCCGCGATGACTCCGCTGTAAATCCACGGGCGCTGCTCCTTGATGCAGACATCGTTAATCAGGTAGCGCGTCGCGAAATTATCGGTAGCGTCGAGCAGCAGGTCCGTATCGCGCACCAGGGCTTCAATGCCATCAACTGTAACATCTTCCACCAGCGCCTCTACCTTCACCTCGCTATTCACGCGGCGCAGCTTCTCGGCGGCGGCAACCGCTTTGGGCAGGTGACGCCGTACATCGTCCTCGTCAAAGAGGATCTGGCGCTGCAAATTGCTGAGTTCGATATAGTCGCGGTCAGCGATCACCAGCCGGCCAATCCCTGCGCGGCACAGATTGTTGGCGAGCACGGTGCCCAGGGCGCCGCAGCCCACGATTGTTACCGAGGAGGCTCGCAGGCGCTCCTGGCCCTCCTTCCCGATGGGGGCGAATAAGATCTGCCGTGAGTAGCGATCCATAGTTCCTTCTTCCTTATCTTAGCAGGCGTGACGTTTATTTATTCTAACACAGGGTGGGAAATCCGGCACCTTTTTCTGCTCATGTTGGCAGCGGCATAGAACTGTGTTACAATGCAAGGGATCAAAGGACTCTACATGTCAGGTATACTCTCCCGGCAAGGGAGGGTGAGTAAACGTGCTAAAAGTGAAGTGAGAGGCGGCGTTTCTTCCCCCTGCCAGCGCAGAGGAAGCCGCGCCAACGTTCTGAAAGAACTGCGGGAAGGCGATGAAGAAAGTACTGGCGATTGACGACAATCCGACTATTGTAGAGCTCATCAAATACGCTGTAAACCTGCAAGGGGTGTATAGTGTCATCGTTGCCTATGATGGAGTAGAGGGGCTGGAGCGGGTGTATGCCGAGCAACCTGATTGTGTAATCATTGACGTAAAGATGCCACGTATGGATGGATGCCAGCTGGTACGCTGCCTGCGTGGCGATGCACGTACAGCCAATATACCTCTGATTATCTTGAGCGCGATGACGCGTGAAGAGGATCAGTTAGCAGGTCTACTCTCAGGCGCCGATGAATACCTGACGAAGCCGTTCAAGCCAGCCGCTTTGAACGAGGCTATCGAGCGGGTATTGCATTTAACGCCAGAGGAGCGCCAGCGTCATATGGATTATCTGGTGCAAACGCAGGCGGAGCGTGATTAACTGGCCGCTTCTGTGAAGAATATGCGCTGCGCATCCTTCACAGAAGCGCTATAAGGTGAGTGCCGCGGGTGCGTGTAGCACGTATTATCCACGAAGAGCAGGCATGCGCAGGTTAAATATTCTTTTTGTGGAAAGCGATCCTCATACTCAGGAAAAAATGCAGAATGCCCTGGGTGAAGGCTTTAGCGTACATTGTGTGAGATCGGTGGCGGAAGCGAAAGCATGCTTACAGGCATTGCAGCCGGACATCCTGATCTCCGAGGTTGTTGTGGATAAGGAGGATGGTCTGGATCTTTGTCGTTATGTGCGCAGTACCCCCGCGTTGAGCCACCTGCCCATTATGTTGCTGACCTCGCTCACCACGTTGCAAGATAAGGTTGCCGGTTTTGATGCCGGCACCGATGATTATGTCGTTAAGCCCTTTGACGCACACCATCTACGGGCGCGTATCCGTTTGCTTGCTCGCATCAAGCGCCTTGAGCGCCGTATCCACGCATAGATTTCCCCATGGAATGTTTGCTTCTTCGCGCTCTCGCGCCCTCGCGCCTGCGGCGCTCGCCTGAATATAGTTTGTAGTATGGCCCAGGCGCGAAGCGCCTGGGCCATACTGCACTGTATACATTACGCGGCAAAGCTGCGTGCTTGCGCGTTACGGCGAAACCGTCGCGTTGGCACAGGGAGTATCAGTCGAGATGTAGATCTTCGACCAGTCTTCGGGCGATGTGCCCAGTAACGAGTTCTGGAAGAAGTTCTGCACACAGGGTTTGCGCACGCCAAAGGCCGTCTGCTGGCTGACGGGCATCCAGGCAACAAAATTGACCAGCTGCTGCTCGATCTGGTTGTACGCCTTCAAGCGAGCGTTGGGATCGGTCATGAGGTCGGCCTGTTCCATCTGCTGTTGCAGCGCCTGCTGCTGCGCAGCCGTCGAGCCATTATTCTGCCCGAAATTCATGCCATTCTGAGCCGCGCCCTTATCGAACTGGAGTGTCGTCCAGTCTTCAGGATCGGGATAGTCGGCCAGCCAGGCCGGACCGGAGTAGAACATCAGGGGATTGTTGGCCCCTTCGCTCTCATAGTTGAAGATCCTGTTCAGATCGATATCATTGAGCTTCACGTTGACGCCCAGCACCGTCTGCCACATCTGCTGCTCGGCTGCGGCCTCATTTTTGACCGCCTGGTTGCCGGCGCTGGAGTAGGTCAGAGTGATCTGCGGCAGCTGGCTGACGCTGCTGTAGCCCTCTTCCTGCAAGCCCTGCTGCAAGAGCTGCTTGGCTTTGGCCGGATCGCCGGCGGTGCTCTTGTTGCCGTCGGGTGCGGTCAGGTCGGGGTTATAGCCATACTGGCCCTGCGGCACGATATGGTTGGTGGCGATGTAGGTGCCTTTCCAGATGTTCTTGACGATCAGGTCCTTGTTGATGGCTAGATCAAAAGCCTGGCGAATATGGATGTTATCGAAGGGCTTTTGCTTATAGTTCATCGTGTAGTAGTTGATCGCCAGGATGGGGAACTGAAAGAAGTCCTTGTGCGTCTTGACGCTATCGAAGTCGGCGATGGGAACCGTGGCATCGTCGAGGCGGTTGACCTGATAGTCTTTGTAGGTCGTGTCCTGCACCTTGTAGAAGGGCATGTCTACTTCCTGCAACTGCGGTTTGGGGCCATAGAAGTTGGGGTTTGGCACAACGTTGAAGGTGATGTTATGGGTGTACTTCTTGACCTTGAAGGGGCCATTACCGCCGCCCTCGGTCAAATGGTCGGTCCATTTGGTGCCATACTTGTCGATCAGGCTCTTCTCGACGGTATCAGAGCAGGGGTACGTGAGCGTGTCGAGGAAGAAGGCAATTGGCTTGTTGAGCATGATCTGGAGCGTATTGGGATCGGTGACGATGAGGCTGTCGCCGATGAGCGACTTGACTGCGCCGCTGTTGCGTTTATCCGAATCCTTGATATAGCGCAGGTAGTAGGGCGCAACCGGCGACTTCATCTCCGGGGAGAGCGCGCGGTCAATGCTCCAGGCGATATCCTGAGCCGTTAACGGCGTGCCGTCACTGAACTTCATGTTTGGCCTGAGATGGAAGGTATAGGTCAGCCCATCTGAGGACCTATCCCAGGACTGGGCCTCCTGCCCTACTATCTGCATGTGGTCATCGAGTCCCACCAGTCCGGTAAAGATAGTGCCGATGGCATAGGCGGAATCGAAGTCGGTGACTACCGCTGGATCGAGGGTATCGAAGTCGGGAACAGCCCCGCTGGCGACAACCGTGACCAGCACCTGCTTGTTGGCCGGCGCTTTCGTGTGTGCGGCCTGAGGAGCAGCGGTGCCAGCGCCACCGCCCCCACAGGCTGCGATCAGCAGCGCCAGCGCCGAGATAAAGGGAAGTAGGAGCTTGCTGGTGAAGCGCATCCTTGAGTGCATAGACTCTTCTCCTTGTACTATGAAGATATGCTAAAAAAAGATGTGGTGAGGCGTACCGGCAGAAGCACGCCCATTTGTAGGTACGTCAAAATTTAATAAAAACTCACACGCTGTAATAAACGGCGCCTGATACATTAGAGGGTCTGATTTCCGACATCCTCGCCTGCTCGCGCCTGCGGCGCTCGCTTTATATATTGTGTTGTGTGGGCTGACGCGAAGCGTCAGCCCACACAACACTTTCCCTTCCTTGTTCTTCAGCCTCGCAGGTGCTCATCTTATATATGGTGCAGCGTGGAATGCACGCAGCGCATTTTATGCACCATACCGGATATCCAGGCGTGGCAGAGCCGCGTCCGGGTCCGACCATTGCTTTAGCCCGGGAAGTGGCAGGCGGCGAAATGGCCTGACTGCTTCTCTTCTAATGGCGGCGTCACCTCGCGGCAGATGGCCTGGGCCTTCCAGCAGCGCGGGTGGAAGTTGCAGCCGCTGGGGGGATTGACCGGGCTGGGCACATCGCCTTCGAGAATGATTCGCTTGCGGCGCGCCTCGATCTCCGGATCTGGCACGGGGATCGCCGAGAGCAGCGCCTGGGTATAGGGATGCAGGGGGAGACGGTAGAGATTTTCGCTATCCGCCAGTTCGACGACGCGTCCCAGATACATCACCGCCACGCGATTACTGATATGTTTCACCACCGAGAGGTTGTGGGCGACGAACAGATAGGTGAGGCCGAACTGGCTCTGCAAATCCTGCAAGAGATTGAGCACCTGCGCCTGGATCGATACGTCCAGGGCTGAGACCGGCTCGTCGGCTACAACGAACGATGGACGCAGAGCCAGGGCGCGCGCGATGCCGATACGCTGGCGCTGGCCGCCGCTGAACTCGTGCGGGAAACGGTTGATGTAGTAGGGGTTGATGCCGACGACTTCAAGTAACTGTGCCACCTGCTCGCGAATTTCTCTGGCGTTGCCGCGATGGAAGTTCTCCAGCGGCTCGGCAACGATCTGACCAACCGTGTAGCGCGGATCGAGCGAACCATAGGGATCCTGAAAGATCATCTGCATTTCCGCGCGCTTCTTGCGGATCTCATCGGGTGGCAGTTTCGTAAGCTCGACCCCGTTCAGCTTGACGCTGCCCGCCGTAGGTTTGATGAGCTGGAGGATGGCGCGCCCCGTTGTCGATTTCCCGCAGCCGCTTTCTCCCACCAGGCCGAGTGTTTCTCCCCGCTTGATGAAGAGATCGACGCCATCAACCGCCTTCACATTCGCGACGGTGCGGTTCAGCAGACCTCCCTTGATGGGAAAGTGAACCTTCAAGCCCCTGACATCGATCAGCGTTGTTCCCGTCGTCTCGGGCGTTTGAATTTCTTGTACCATAGCTTTCCTCTCCCCTGGGTTAGTTTGGATAGAAGCACGCCACAACCTGCTCCCCACGCCCTACCGGCTTCAGTTGTGGCCGCTCCTGTGTGCAGCGTGGCTGCGCCTTCGGGCACCGTGGGGCGTAGGGGCATCCGGGAGGGGGATGCAGGAGATCAGGCGGTTGACCGGCGATAGGAGTAAGCCTGGCGTTCCGCTGGTCGTCGAGGCGAGGAATAGACTTCAACAGCCCGACGGTATAGGGGTGCGCGGGAGTTTCAAAAATCTGTTTGACCGGGGCCGATTCTACGATATGGCCGGCGTACATCACGTTAATATACTGGCAGGTGCCGGCCACAACGCCGAGGTCGTGGGTAATCAGCATCACCGCCGTGCCGAACTCTTGCGAAAGGCCCTTCATCAATTCGAGCACCTGCGCCTGGATGGTTACGTCAAGGGCCGTGGTTGGCTCATCGGCGATCAGCAGTTGAGGGTTGCAGGCCAGGGCTATTGCGATCATCACACGCTGGCGCATGCCGCCGCTGAACTCGTGTGGATAGCTTCTGGCGCGCCGTTTAGCATCTGGAATGCGCACCAGGTCAAGCATCTCGACGGCGCGTTTCCATGCCTGGTCCTTGCTCACATCCTTGCGATGGCGCTTCACGGTCTCGGCGATCTGATAGCCCACCGTGAAAACGGGATTGAGCGAGGTCATGGGATCCTGGAAGATCATCGAAATTTTGCTGCCGCGCAGTTCGGTCAGCTCTTCGGTGCTCTTCTCCAGAATATTCTCACCGTTAAAGTTGATTTCACCGCCGACGATCTTTCCTGGAGGGCTGGCGACCAGGCGCATCACCGAGAGGGCCGTAACGCTCTTGCCGCAGCCGCTCTCCCCCACCACTCCCAGCGTCTGACCTTGCTTTATGGTAAACGAAACATCATCGACGGCCTTCACCACACCACTACGGGTAAAGAAGTAGGTCTTCAGGTTATTAACTTCCAGCAGGTTTGCTGTCATTGCTATTTCTCCGCGAGATCAAGTTGCACTTTGCAACTTGATCTGAATTGATATATCATGCAGAAACGCCGCTGGCGCGGCTAGCGCTGCGCGCTCATCTGCATGCAAGGAATATAATTAATCTTTAGAGTGAGGATCGAACGCGTCGCGCAGCCCATCGCCCAGGAAGGAGAAGGAGAGCACGATCAGGGCGAGCACGATGGAGGGCAGCAGTACCTCCCAGGGGTGGGTATCGATCATATTGGCGGCATCGGAAATCATCAGACCTATGCTCGATCCAGGGGGCTGTACGCCCAGGCCCAGCAGGCTGATGCCGGCCTCGCCAACGATGGTGTTAGCCATGTCGAGCGTTGCTACGACAACCACGATGCTGAACAGGTTAGGAATGATGTGGCGCAGGATAATCCTGGGACCACTGGTGCCCGCTGTACGCGCGGCTTCAACAAACTGCTGCTCCTTGAGTTGCAAGGTTTGCCCGCGCACATAGCGCGCCATCAACGGCCAGGCCGTAAAGGCGAGCGCCGCCGAAACCAGCAGCAGGCGCGCGTTGCCATTCGGACCAATGATGGGGATAGCGCTCAAATGATCGTCGGCCCATGTGCCGAAGATGCCGGTGAGAAGAATGACGAAGAGCAAACCAGGGAAGGCGAACATGATGTCGGTGAAACGGGCCAGAAACTGGTCGATCCAGCCGCCGTAGTAGCCGGCCAGCACACCTATGAGAATGCCCAGGGTAATATCGATGACCTCGACCAGAACGGCGACGCTGATAGAGATCAGCAAGCCCTGCATCAGACGAGCCAGGAGGTCGCGCCCCAGCGAATCGGTGCCCAGCCAGTATTGAGATGAAATGAACTCGTCCTGGCGCTCCAGTTCCTGGTGGAAGGGATTGTGGTAGACCGAGGCGGGCACAACGCCGTTGGTAGCGCTGTTATAGGGAGCGCCAATATGCTGGTAGATGGGGGGGCCGATGATGGCAAGCAAGACGAAGAAAGCAATCACACCCATGCTGACAACCGCGCGCTTATCACGGAGGAGCCGGCGCATCGAGTCCTGAAAGGGCGTGGGAGACTTCTGGCCTGGCTTGCGCTCCGCGACCTCGCTGATAGTGGCGGCAACCGCGCTGTCGCTCTGATCCATCAGCAGAGGATCAGCAGAGAGATTTGGCGCGTCGTTGAACATCACGCCCGGTGTGTTAATTTCTGGATTCTTATCCTTCGTATCCATCTGGTATCTCCCTGCTGGCTAAAGCTTGATGCGCGGATCAACAACCGTGTAAAGAAGGTCAGAGATCAGATTGCCGATGACGACCGCGACGGCGAGCATCACTGTCGTGGCCTGGATTACCGGGTAATCACGGGAGTTTACAGAGGTAATCGTGATCTGAGCAATGCCGGGGATATTGAAGATCTGCTCAATAAAAAAAGAGCCGGTGACGAGAAAACCTATGGCAACACCGAGGATCGTCACCAGCGGGATCATCGCGTTGCGCAGTGCGTGACGATAAATTACTACCCGCTCGATCAGACCTTTTGCCCTGGCCGTGCGCACATAATCCTGGCGCAGCACTTCGAGCATGCTGGTGCGAGCCAGGCGCGCGATATAGGCCATGCCTCCGACGGTAAAGACCAGGATGGGAGCGAGCTTGTATTGAATATCGCTCCACGAATACTGCCAGGGGTTGCCCCAGCCGGAAACCGGCCAGCTTCCGCCAGTGTGCTGGTCGAGCCATACGAGTACAACCTGCACAAAAACGCACAGCACAAAAACGGGTATGGCATAGAAGAAAAGCGCCACACCCATATTCAAGGTATCGATCCAGGTGCTGGCCTTGAGGGCCGAGATGATGCCCAGCGGCACTCCGATGAGAATTTGAATCAAAAGGGCCCACATGCCCAGTTCAATCGAAATGGGCGCGCCGCCCTTGAGGATATCCCAGACTGAACGATCTTGCTGCGCGAAGGAAAGCCCGAAGTCGAAGTGGAGCAGGCGTACCAGGAAATTGTAGTACTGTTGATACCAGGGGAGGTCCAGACCATACGCATGTTTGAGTTGTACATAGAGCCTGGGATCGAAATGCTGGCCCAGCAAATTTCGTATCGGATCTCCTGGTGCAAAATACCCCATGATGAAGGTGATAAAGGTGACGCCAATGACGACAAATACGAGGCCCACCATCCTTTTGATCAGAAACTGTATCATTATGAACTGTACCCCCTGTGGCTTGTTTGCGAGGCTACAATCTGGTGTGGAGACTTTAATGCCACCCGCCTCCACGTGAAATGCCTGATATGCTCGTGGATGTCACGGGCTTGCGAGGCACTTATCTACGATATGGCACTTATACATAGATAGACCTCATTATTATGAGTAAATAAACATGACAGTAGCGGGCTTTCATATATTCTATGTGACGCTGCCTGCATTGTCAAGCTTACTTACATGGCCCTCCATTACTATTTTTACGTTTCCGGGTAACGCTAATCTCACGCATTGTCACCTTTCTTATTCCCGACTCCCTTGCTCGCGCCTGCGGCGCTCGCATCAGGAGGGCGCTGGCTGCACACGATAGATGGCGGCCCAGTCATCGGGCGGAATCAGGCCCATGCTGTTGTTGCTGATGCCGGTGATAGAGGGTGAGCGCAGGAAAATGGCCGTCTCCTGCTCAACCGGCAGCCAGGCAACGTCGTTCACAAGCTGCTGCTCGGCCTGCTGGTAGCTCTGAATACGTGCACGCGCCTGCGGGTTTGTGTCGGCGGCCTCCAATGCCTGCTGGGTCGCCTGCTGCTGCGCCGCGTCGCTGCTCGTGTTCTGACCATAGTTCATATTATTATTTGGCGATCCGTTGTCGAACTGGCGCGTCAGCCAGTCCTGGGGATCGGGATATTCAGCGATCCAGGCGAGGCCCCAGAACTGCAATCCCTGCGCATTATTGGTCGCCGCCGTCACTTTGTCGAGCAGGGTATTGTAGTCAACCGCGTCGGTTTTCACTGTGACGTGCAGTACCTTTTGCCACATACCGGTGAGCGCAGTCACTTCCTGCGTGAGATCGGGCACATTCACCGCATAGGTCAGGGTGATTGCTGGCATCTGTGCGACGCTCGTCCATCCCTCCTCTTGCAGCCCCAGCCTGAGAAGCGCCTGCGCCCTTGCGGGATTGCCCCGCAAGCTCCGCGTGCCATCAGGGCCGGTGAGCCGCGGATTGTAGCCCGGCATTCCCTGCGGCACGATGTGGTTGGTGGGCAGCACGGCGCCTTTCCAGACGTTGTGGGCGAGCGCGACCTTATCGACGGCCAGCGCGAACGCCTGGCGGATATGGATATTGTCGAAGGGCTTTACAAGGTAATTCATCGTATAGTAATTGATCCACAACTGCGGCACCTGGAAGAAATCGCTGCGCTTGCTGACGCTGCTATATGCGGATAGTGGAATGCCCGTCATATCTACCCTGCCGCTCTGATACGCCTGGTATGCCTCGTTGGCCGAGGGGTAGAAGGCAAACGTCACCTTCTGGAGCTGCGGTTTCGCCTGGTAATAGTGAGGATCGGGCACAAAGGTGATAGCCTGACGATGGGCATACTGGGCGACCTTGAAGGGTCCGGCGCCGCCGCCCTCGGTCAGATGATCGGTCCATGTGTCGTTGCTGTATTTGTCGATGAGGCTCCTCTCTACGACATAGGAGCAGGGCGAGGTGAGCATCGCCAGAAAATACGCGGCTCGCTCCTTCGTCTTGATGACCAGCGTCGAAGGATCGGGCGTCAGGATGCTATCACCGATCAGGGTGGAGATCTTGCCCGCGAGCAGTTTGTCGGCGTCTTTGATCAGACCGAGGTAGATGGGCGCCACCGTCGATTGCGTGGCGGGCTGGAGCGCGCGGTCAATGCTGTAGGCGACATCGGTGGCGGTCAGTGCCTTGCCGTCACTAAAGGCCAGGTGCGGCCTGAGATGAAAGGTCCAGGTAAGACCATCCTGGCTCTCATCCCACGAGGACGCCAGTTGCGGGTAGACCTGGAGCTGATCGTTGAGTTGTACCAGTCCGGTAAAAATCATCTGAATGGCATTGATCGAAGCGTTATCCTGGGCGAGAGCGGGATCGAGCGTCGTGAAGTCGGTGACGCCGACCTCGGCAACGGTATAGGTCTGTTTGTTAAGCGGGGCTTTGACCATCTTCACCGGCTGGTTGTTGTTAAAGATGTTACATGAAGTGATTAATAAGGCGAATACGCATAAAAGGGGTGGCAAGAGCATCTTCGGGTAGCGATTTTGGGGTGGATAAGAAGGCGCTCTGCAAGGAAGACGGGGGCAAGCCCCATCCCTACATTTTGTAGAGGCGGGGCCTGCCCCCGTCTTATCCCCCATCCCTGTCTTTCCTCTCATCTGCTCTGTTTCCTGTATCCCTCTATAGCTGTGAGATCAGATCATCCTGCTTGCCGAAGATAGCGGCGCGCAGCGCGACCTGCAAGAAGCTCTCGATGCTGGTATCGGCCAGAGAGGGAGGCCAGGCGCGATATTCTTCGCCCGCTGCCTGCACGATTTGCAGAGCGTGTCCCTGGTCTGCGCTGCTGTCGGCGCGGGCCGCGATGATCCCGATGGCGCCGAAGAGCGCCCGAGGATCGTGTCCGAGGCGCAGGTAGCGGCGCGCGGTGACAGAGGCGCCCGCGAGATCGTGCGCTGCCAGCTGGTCGCGGAGCGTCGCAAGCTGGGATGCAGCGATCAGGCCACCGCCGCCCATAGGTGAGGGCATGCGTGCGGGCTGCGCTGTCTGATGGGCTGCTATCTCCTTGTGAAGCGCGTTGACGTAGGCGGCGGAGGTAAAGAGCAGGGGCAGCACCAGGACATCCTCTCGCGTCTGCTCGAAGACCAGGCGGACCGCTGCCGAGAAGAGCAGGCCATGCGCGGTGCGTATGAAGCGTTCGTGATCGTCGTCGTCGATCATCTGCATGATATCGGCGGCGGAGAGCGCGATGACGGAGCCGACGGCGCGGGCAGAAGCTCCGCCCGTCATCAGAGCATCGTAGACCGCCTGGCAGATCCGCGGCGTATCGGCATCGCTGAGGATCACGCGCCGCAGGGGAAGCGCGTTCTCATTTTTCGGCGCCGATAAGCGCGTTCTCAGGCTGCTGAGGTTATGCGCCGGATCGTTCGCGAAATTGCGTACCGCGTCTACCCAGTCCGGCTCGTTGGCATCGGGGCGCAGGGGGAGATGGGGCGCGAGCCAGTGAATAATGTTGGGGGCGCGATCCCCCCATTCTACGGTATCCAATAACTGGTAACCACGCACCGCGAAGATCAGAGGGTGGCCGGCGTCCTGGAACGTGGTGGCGAGCGCCTCATACGGGCGCACCTGCATGGTCCGGTAGTCGGCTCCCGTTCCGTAGAGGCCGAAAAGCAGGCGTTCGGCCAGCAGCGCATCGTTGTTGAAAACGGCTTCGTACATCTTATCGTTGACGGTCTTGCCCTGCGGCAGAGCGCTGGGATAGAAGGGATCAGGGTAGTTCGGCTGAACGCCATGCCCGGCTTTGACGGCGGGAGCGGCAATAATCAACGCCTGCGCTAAGAGCGGCAGGGCGAGTTCGTATTCCCGCTCGCTGGCGACATCCGGCGGCAGAGGCAGCCAGTGCAGCAGGCGGCAGAGCATCGCGGCTGCGGTGAGCGTGATAATCACATGCCCGTCGGGATCGCCGTGCGCCGCGATCATACCCACGCGTCCGATAATGACACTTGCCGCCTCGCTCGCGTCAACGTGTTCGTCCTTCTGTAGCAAATATGTACGAGCGGCGTCGATGATGTCTTGATGATTGCCCTTGACAAGTGTATCGATAAGGTGTGAGAGGTCAACCCTCATTTCTACTGATGCCATATAATAAGCTCCTGACGTAATTACATTTATTTAATGCCATGTGCAAGATGATGCTTACCGCTGCGCGGTTCGCCGGGAGATGAAGTCTGCGGGCAGGCGCCGCAGGCTCGGCCCGCAGACTTCATCTCCCGGCTGGTGTGCCGCAGGGGCACAAAAACGTACACATCGGGTTATTGATTTTATCAATGCTGATCCTGTAATTCGCGAATGGCGCGTTCAATGCCGGGGATATCGGCATATTCTTCATCGAGCAACTTGAAGGCGCGGCTCAGGTAGAGTTCCGCGAGTCGTGCCCCGCGCTCATCGGGGTTAGTCGCGGCTGTAACCAGTTCCGCGCCGCGATATTTCTGAGCCAGCATGCCGGCGATGCGCTGCATGCGCCGCTTCGTATCATTCAGCAGCGATGTGTCGCGTCCTTCCAGGGCATAGCGCGCGACGCCCACCAGCTTGCCCAGTTCCGCCAGCTTCTGCCGGTCCGGCATTGCCTGGAGCAGCAGTTCTTCGGCATCCAGATCATCCAGGGATGCAGCCTCTGACGTGGTGGAGGCCGGAATCTGCTCGAAGCTGGCTTTGTAGGTCGCGTAGAGCTGTGCGTATTCCTGGCTGCCCATGACCGCCGTCTGCATGCGCGTCATTTCATCTCTTGAGCTGAGCGGTCCGATATCGCAGAGGTCATCGTCGCGCCGTTCCGCCAGCATTTCCAGGTATTCCAGGCTGTTCGCCTCCTCCAGCATCGGTGGAATTGGCATCCCCGCCACGCTGGTCACATCTTGCAACTCTTCGGTAGGAATTTGCGCTGCGAGCAGAGGAGAAAGATACTTTGCCAGCGACATCGGTATCGGCGGCACTACGCAGTAGGTGCAGTACACGACGCGCGGATCGCTGCTGCTGCGGGCTATAAAAATGGCATGTCCCCTTGGCGCCTGTGGATTACCTCGTAAGAAACGCAGAGCCATAACTCGAATCCCTCCTCCTGTTTACAATCATAAGCCAGAAAGTCCCTCTATTTCAAGCAGTCGTCACCATTCAGGTCCCCTTGCCGCCTGCGGCGGCTGTTCGGTAGTGGTGGTGCGGTTGGGGCGAACGCAGCTCGCCCTAACCGCACCACCACTACTGCCTGCTCAGCGCCGCGGCGCTGAGCAGTTATAAGCCTCTGCGGATTTGCGCTATGCGCTTTGCCAGATCTTTATTTGCGCGTATCTCTTCCTCGCTTAAATCCTCGCTGCTGGTGGGGAGGTTATCCTCATACATTTTGAGCTGCTGCGCCAGTTCGGCGGTTCCGGCGATGCGGGCAAAGTTCTGGAGGAGGGTGCGGGCCTCGTCGTCCCGGTTGCGGCGCAGGTCGGTCACGGCGGTTTGCGCGTAGAGATCGGCGTACTGGCGCAGGAAGCTGCTCCAGAGCTGCGGCGTCTTCAACGTCTGCATCACATGCTCGACCTGGGTAATCGCCTTTGCCTGCTCATCCCTGGCCCGCTCAAGATCGCCGCGCAGGAAGAAGATGCCCGCGCGCGCCGAACGTGTATCGGCGACGCCCAACGGACGCCGCTCCTGATGATAGAGCTTGAGTGCCTGCTCGTAGTCTTGCAAAGCTTCGTCCAGCTCATCCTTGCCGCGATGGGCGAGGCCGCGTGTCAACAGGGCATCGGCCTGACCGAGCAAATCGCCCGCCTGCGTAAGGCGTAGAATGGCTGCATCGCAGTTCTCGATGGCCTCATCCCAGCGCTGCTGTCCCAGATTGACCTGCGCCACACCCAGGACGGCCGAACCATCGCCACCGGTGCTTTCAAGCGTCTGGAACTCGCGTCCGGCCTCCAGGAACGTCGTCTGCGCGGCATCGAGCGCGCCGCGCGCCAGGTACGTCCGCGCTATGTGCAGAATCGCCTCCGCTGCCCAGAGCGGCTCTTGATGTGCCTCGGCCTGGTTATGCGCATCGCTGAACAGGCTCTCGGCCTGGGCAAAATCGCCCGCGACCAGGAACAGCTGGCCGCGTACAATAAGCAGCAGGGGTGTCACCTGCGCGGCCAGCGGATTCTTCGGAATGGCTGCGGAGGCGGAAGCGAGATGCGCCTCGGCATCCTGTAGTTCGCCATTGTAGATGGCGGTGCGCGCCAGGCGTATCTCGGCCTCGGCGATGCGCCCCGCCGCCACAGTTTCGCCCAGCACGGCGGCGCGGTCTCTGGCGTCGCTATAAGCGCTTCTGGCCTGGCCGCTCTGGCCCTGGTAATAGTAAATGTCGCCCAGCCCGAGCAATGCCCGCGTCTCGGTCTGGATATTATGCGACTGGTAGGCGAGTTTGCGCGCCTCGTTGAAGGTGCGTGTGGCGCGGTCCAGAAAGCCGCGCCGGTACTGGATCTCGCCCAGCCCGGCGGTTGTCTCCGCCAGTTCCAGGCGATAGGCCGTAGCTGTATACATACGCGAGGCGCGTTCCATGAGCGAGTTCGCGTAAGAGAGCTGCCCGCGCCGCAGGTTAATCTCGCCCAGCACGCGATTAGCATGCGCGCTGCCCAGTGCGTTGCGTTGAACCGTATAGGTCTGCAAGGCGGCCTCCGCTTTTATCAACGCCTGGTCGGCGTTGCCCTGCAACAGCAGCGCCTCGGCCAGCCCGAGATTCGCGTCCGCCTGTCCCAGCTCGTACTCGGCGCTGGTCGCCAGGTTGAGCGCGGCGGCGAAGGTATCCGATGCCTCGTCGAGTCGCTCCTGGTCAAGATAAATGCGCCCCAGCCCGGTCTGTGCATCGACGATTCCGAAAGTATCGCGCGTTGCCTGGTAGATCTCCAGCGCATGCTGGTAGCCCTGTAACGCTGCATCGAATTCGCGGTTCATACGCTGGATGTCAGCGAGGCTGCGACTGGCGTCGGCCTCGTTGATGCTATCGCCGGATTCCTTGAAGAAGGTAATGGCTTCCTGGTAATGTTCTGCCGCATAGCTGGTATTGCCGCGTTGTAGTTCGATATGGCCGAGGGCCAGCTCGACGTTGCCCAATCCCTGGGCATTGTGAAGCTGACGGTACTGCTGCTGCGCGCTTTGGTACGCGTCCTGCGCGCGATCCAGGTGCGCCAGCTGCCGCTCGACATGTCCCAGCGAAAGAGAGGTGTCGGCCTCCAGCAGCGGGCGCTGCGCCTCGCGGTAGTGCCTCATGGCGCGCTGGTAGCTGTTGATGGCCTGCTCCAGCAGACCCTGCTCACGCTGCACCTCCGCGACCATTGAGCGGCTATCGCCAGCGCGCTTGAAGTCGCCAAGCAGGCGAAAATGGATTTCGGCGTCGCCAAATGCTTCCGCCGCTTTGTCGTATTTCCCGTCGTTGTATGCTTCAAAGCCGGCGCGCAGGCGTTTCTCCGCATCCTGCCGCTTCTTTTCCTGCTGATCCTGTTCCTGTGTTGTCATGATGGTCTATCCTTAGAAAAGATGACTCAGATTTCCTTGCTATCACTCTAGTAGTATACATCACGCTGGTTCCGCAAAGGGAGGTTCACCCAATCCTCATGGTGTCTGCTTCTCAGTCTCCTGGCCGCCTCTCGTCGCCCTTCGCGCGGGCGCGAGGGGAGAGTGTGTCGCAGATCAGACGCATTGCAGGGCTATGTAATGCTCGCCAGAAGCGGGGGTCAAGGGGGCGGCCGCCCCCTTGCGGGGCGCGGGGTGTCCCCGCCCAAACTCTTCCTTTCGGGCGGGGGTGGGGAGAATTACATAGCCCTGGACGCATTGTTACGGATGACCGCCGGCTCTGGTTGTGGTAAAATAGCTGGGACCATGCGGCGCCGTAATCGAAAATCTATTTTGCCGAAGGAGTGAATCTCTGATGAATGAAGATGTCCTCGCGCGCGTAGATCTTTTTTCCACACTGGATAAGAAAGAACTCCAGATGCTGGCGAAGAGTTGCCAGGAGCGCTCGTACAAGGCCGGCACAACCATTCTCACACAGGGAGATGCGGGGGCGGGCCTCTACGTGATCAAGAGCGGGAAGGTGCGTATTATGCAGGCCGTTGATCCCGACAGGGCGGAGGTAGAGCTGGATACCGAAGGTCCGGGGGGCGTGCTCGGCGAGATGGCCCTGCTGGACGACATGCCGCGTTCGGCTTCGGTGGTCGCGGAAGAGGATGTAACGGCTCTGCTGCTGCCGGTATGGGAGTTCCGCACAGTGCTGAGGAGCCATCCCGATATCGCGCTCAAGCTGCTGGCCGTGCTGAGCCGCCGCTTGCGCAAAGCCCAGATGCGCCGCAGCTACTAGCAGACGCCCTGCCCGCCCGGGCGCGTTAAAGGCTCTCTTTTGTGCGCAGGCGCGCGATTGATCGTGCCTCCAGCCGCTCGACAGGCCCGGCGAGCGCGATAGTGAACATGAACGATCAAGATGGCAAGGGAAGTTTGCGTGGGCTGCCACAAGGGCGGCCCTTTCAGTGGCACGCAGGAGGCCGGGCGCGCATCGGACCACCGCAGGGGCCGCCACGAGGGCGGCCCACGCGCACCCACCCGGCGTGATGGTTCGTTGCCGGTCTTGATGGTTAAAGATCAAATCGCGCGGCTGTGCACGTATTACTCGGCCTTCTCGCGGTTCAGCAGTTTCTGTATCTCCTCGAACATCGTCTCGACATCGGCAAAGGAGCGGTAGACGCTGGCGAAACGGATATAGGCGATTTTATCCAATTGCCGCAGGTGCTCAATCACCAGTTCGCCAATCACGTTGCTTGGGATCTCCTGTTTGCCGAAGCGATAGAGTTCCTGTTCGATTTCTTCCACCGCATTTTCGATCTCACCGGCGGGCAGGGGCCGCTTCTCGCACGCCTTACGAATGCCGATATAGAGCTTCTCGCGATCAAAAGGCTCACGCCGCTGGTCGCGTTTAATCACCATGAGGTGGAACTTCTCTACACGTTCGTAGGTGCTAAAACGGCCCTTACAATGTTCGCACTCGCGTCGCCGGTGAATGGCATCGCCGATGTCGCGTGAGTCCTTTACTTTTGACTCGGTGCCGCCACAAAATGGACATTTCATGCCCTGCCCTCAATGTTGCTGACAATGTAATAACCCCTATTCTATCACACGCGTCAGCAGGGAAGGTGCCCGCCTTACAAGACGGTTGCGGCAAGGCATTCCTGGGTAGGCGCTGGCGTCGCGACCTCCTGTTGCGTAGGAGACGCCGGGGACCCGTACTGATTGTCGGGACGCTTCTTCCCGACGTAACCGGAGCGTAAGCGGGAACCCTCGCGCCAGTAGGCATACCAGTAAGGGCCGTGGCCCTGACCGCTGCGGCACGTACTACATGACGCCTTCCCACACTTACGATATTGCAACTGATAGGTGACGTGTTGATTGTCTGGTATTTTTGTCATGTACCACTACCCTTCCACGAAGCGATAGAACTCGAATGAGTGCATAGATACCACTGTTATCTTACCATCATAAGATGAACATTCTCTGAATTTTTACCCTTAAAGTATGAATTATTTTTCATGTTATGCGTGCATGGAGTGACCATATTCGGCTTCAGGTAACACATTGTTCATTGATGGCCGAGAGGTCCTACGCGGCTGCCCCCCGGTGATATAATGGGGAATAGATCTACTTCTTTTCTTCGCTGAGTCAATGGTTACTGGTCGTGTCGTGCTGTTGGATTTAGGAAAGAGAGCAAACGATGCAGATCATCATTAAAAGTAGACAAATGGAAGTCACACCACGACTGCGGCAGCGGATCGAACACAAATTGCAGCGTCTCGCGCGTTTTCTGGATGAGGAGGCGCGGGTAGAGGTGACTGTTACCGAGGAGCAAACGCGCAGCGCGCGCGAGCGCTACTCGGTGCGGCTTGCGCTCTCCGGGAACTGTCATCCGGCGCGCAGCGAGGTGAGCGCCGTCAATGCCAACGCTGCCCTCGATGTCGCGCTTGACAAGATCATGGCCCAGCTTGGCCGTAAGAAGGACAGGCAAACAACGCTGTACCGGCAGCACACGCCGGGGGTAAAAGTGCTGGCGCTGGAGCGTTCCGGGCAGCTCTCTGCTCTGGAGGAGCAGGACTCCGCCGTGCGTGGTGATGGCGATAGGTTCGTTGAGGAGGAAGAGAACGAGCGCATCTGGTCGGAGATCATGGAGATCCGGCGTCTGCCCACGCGGCCAATGAGTGATCGCGAGGTGATCGAGCAGATGGAGAAGACCGGTGCCTCCTTCTTGCCGTTCTTCAACGAGGCCACCAACAGTGTCAATGTAATGTATAAACTGGAGCAGGGGGGCTATGGGCTGCTGGTGCCTGCCGTAGAGTGAGTCAGGTATGTAGAAAAATGCATGGCGCAGGGCCGCAGGCCCTGCGCCATGCATTTTTCTACAATGTTATCTCGAATTGCCAGAGTTGCGGCATGGAGGTCTCGAATTGCGCCAGCGGATCGGCGGCGCGCACAACCAGCGAGCGAGCCTCCGGCGAAGGGAGCGGGCGGAAGCGCGCGCTGCCCTGGTAGATGGCCTCGTTGGGATTGCTCGCCAGTTCCGGGCGCGCCAGGATCATCCCTCCGCGGTCCCCCGTCCATTGTACCCCGGTATTATCTTTGAGCAAAAAGATGATGCGTGGTACGAAAGCAAAGCCCGCCGTAAATGGCGGCCTGATCCAGAGATAATGCAGTTCGAAATGACTGCGATAGTAAAGCATCTGGTGCAGGATCAGCGTCATACCCTGCTGCTTCTGCTCCAGTTCAAGCGTAACGACGCGTTCAGGTTCATGTATTGCGCTAGACTTACCCTGGTCCTGTTCTGGCGGGCGCGGAGCGGCGATCACCACAGGCGGGCGCGAAGCCAGTTCCAGCGCCTTCGCGGAAAATGGCGCTGTATCGTGAAGAATGTCATTGCAGAGTTGCAGGCATTCATCACAGATGTAGGCTGCTCCTGGTCCAGCTACCATGCGCCGGACCTCAGATGAGTGGCGACCGCAAAAAGAACAGCGGGCCAATGACCGGTCAAAACTCATTGTGCTTTCCTCAGTCGTTGAACCATCGGATCAGCTTTATGGGAGCGTAGTGCGGCTGCGGCTGCGCTATGCAATCCCAGGCGTTCGAGCATGGAGATATGCGCCGCCCATTCCAGCCTATCATCTAATGGGGCCAGCAGCTCCCGGTCCTCAAGATCGTGCATTTCCAGGGGGGAGGAGCCGTTTGCGTGCAGCGCAGCGGAATCGGCGCGAGCGAGGCCATCTGGCGATTCCGGCTCATCGACGGTGGACATATGCGTTATGCCGTATTTTCGTCGCAGGGCCAGAGTCAGCAGGTGGTCGGCGAAGTGCGGATTCTTAGGTAGAAGCGAGCCGTGGAGATAGGTGCCGTAGGCATTGCGGTATACCGCGCCCTCGGTACGGTCCTCCGCGTTATTGCCGCAGCCTTTGAGCACCCTGCCCAGTGGCTGCGCCGTTCCCAGGTAGGTGCGCCCCCCGTGGTTCTCGAAGCCCACGAGCGTGCTGCCATTCCAGCTAATGGCGACATCTCCAATGCAACGCGAAGTCTGTGGACCTTTATGGATGGTCCAGGCGTCGAAAACCCCCAGGCCACGCATATCTGGTCCATCTGCCGGACGATAGTAGTGTGCAAGCAACTGATAGCCACCGCAGACCGCGAGTACGGGCATATCATCTTCAATCGCCGCCCACAATCCGATGCCCTTGATCTCATATAAATCCTGGGCCACAGGCCCCTGATCCTTGTCCTGTCCTCCGCCGATGAAGAGCAGATCGTACTCGTCTGGCGCCAGGGCGTCGCCAATACCCAGTCCTACCACGCGCAATGTGATACCCCTTAACTGGCAGCGCCGTTGCAGTGTCAAAATATTGCCGCGATCACCGTACAGGTTCAATTGATCTGGATACAAGTGCCCCAGTGTGAGGGTAAGAGGCTGCGTGAACGGGTTGGTCATGCATCTCTTCCTTCCCAGTAGCGCGGCGTCAGGCCGCGCTGCTCTAACTCACGATGCACTTCTAGTAAGCCTGTATACGTTGGAATAACGAACAAAGTTTCACCGGCGGGCGTCTGGCTCAGGGCTGCGTCGATGGCTTGCTTGAGGCCATACCCCTGCTGCACCTGTATGCCGGGCTGTTCTTGGTCGCTGGCCCGCGCCGTCTTTGTCGCCGCCCCCCCTCGTCTTCTGGCGCTGCGTGCGTATGAGAAGCGCCTGGTCGTCATCTCGCTCCTTGCCGCGCGCAGTGGAGTTGGAGGGAAGATGGACATGGCCGATTGCTCGATGCCTGCGTATTTCAGACGCAGGGCCAGGTCGAGCGCGCGCGTCCCGGCGACTGCCAGCGTCCGGGTCTGCCCGGCAACCCGTTCAAAATCAACATCCCAGATCCAGGAAATGTCCCGGCCATCGGCGATGTTATCATTTAAGACGAAGAGCACATGGCGTGGGATACCGTCGCTAAAAAGTGTGCGCAGCACCTCATTAAAGCCGGTAGGATTCTTTGCCAGCAGCAGGCGCACCGTGCGCCCTTCGGCCTGAATGCGCTCGCCGCGCCCGAAGACCGGCCTGGATTGTTCGATGCCGCTGGTAATCGCATCCCAGCTCACATCCAGCGCCAGGGCTGCTGTGATCGCGGCCAGGGCATTATAGATGTTATAGAGTCCCGGCAGGGGGATGATAATTTCTCGCTGCTGGCCCTGCGACGCGACCTGCACGCGCAGCCGGTCAAAGTTGTCGGACTGGATATGCGTCGCATAAACATCAGGGTGAGGGCGACTCAGGCCGCACTGCGCGCAGCGGTAGTGTCCCATATGGCTATAAAAGCGCACGTCGTAGACGAATTCGCTGTCGCAGTGCGGGCAGGTGCGCGTATCGATCACCTGGTGACGCTCGGGGGCCGTGCCCTGTGCCAGCAGATCCAGAGAGCGGTCCTCGATACCGTAGTAGAGAGTTTTGCCGGGAAAGAGTTCTCCCAGGCTGGCAATGCTGGGATCATCGGCATTGAGCACAAGCGTGGCATCATCGGGCAGCGATTGCAGCGCGCGCTGCCAGTGTGCCACAACGCTATTGACCTCGCCGTAGCGGTCAAGCTGATCGCGGAAGAGATTCGTAAACACGGCGACGCGCGGTCTGATAACCGGCACAATCTGCGGCAGCGTCGCCTCGTCGATCTCGAAAATGGAGATGGCGCGTCCCGAGCGGTAGAGGCGTCCATTGGGCAGCGCGCGAATGACCAGCGCGCTCGCCACTCCGCGCAGCAGATTCGAGCCTTCGCGGTTGCGCCAGACGCGCAGGCCCACGTCGCGTAAGATGGCGGAGATGAAACTGCTGGTCGTGGTTTTGCCGTTGGTCCCGGTAACAATGACGCTCCCGTACTCCAGCTGGCCGGCCAGGTGCTCAACAATATCTGGATAGACGCGTTGGGCCACGACGCCGGCGATGCTCGTCCCGCCGCCCAGGTGTAACCTGCGGCTCAGTGCGCCAGCCGTGCGACCGGCGATAACGGCCAGGCCAGCTCCCAAAGAACTGCGCCGGGGTCGCGGGCGTCGCTGACTCCTGTTCTCCTGCCTCCGGCCAGCCATCCGCGTGCGGCTCATCTTGCGCTCTCGTCGTGGCGCGGGTTGCTCCTGCGAGATTGGCCGAGATGATCTCTGTTTGCGCATGCTCTTCCTCCGAATCAGCGCTTGTGTTATCCTCTCTCATACCAGATGCGTGCAGCATAGCATGCAAGCGCGATAGGGTCAAGGGCCGGGTTTCTTTGACAGGGCTATGTAATGCTCGCCCGAAGCGGGGGTCAAGGGGGCGGCCGCCCCCTTGCGGGGCGCGGGGTGTCCCCGCCCAGACTCTTCCTTTCGGGCGTGGCGTGGGGAGCATTACATAGCCCTGTTTCTTTGAAAAGCAGGGGTGCGGGGGACGGCAGTCCCCGGCGGAGCGCGAGGCGGGAAGTTGAGGAAACTTCCTGGGAGCGCAAAATACCTTTTCTCCCATCCCCATAAAGAATGGAAGACCATTATTATAGTGAGGGATTAAGATGGAGGGGAGAGAATAAGACTATTGCGGAGGTGTGGTATGCTGCTCAGAAGGAAATTTTTGACTCAGCGGCACGTGTTTCATAGTCATGGGGTGGGGGACAAAGTAGCTACTTGCCAGCATATGCTATTCTATGCTGTGAAGCGAATGCACAAATATAAGCGGGTTCGAATATTAGTGAAGATCGGGTAATTGTTGATGGCAAAGAAACTTGTAATTGTAGAATCACCGGCCAAAGCCAAAACCATCGAAAAGTTCCTGGGCCGCGACTTCATCGTTCTCTCCTCAATGGGGCATATCATAGACCTGCCCAGGAAGGGGCTGGGTGTAAATACACGGAAGGATTTCGCGCCACAATACGAGATTATCGAGAAGAAAGACAAGCTGATAGACGAGTTGAAAGCTGCCTCCAGAAAGGCCGATGAGGTCTTCCTGGCGCCCGATCCTGATCGCGAGGGAGAATTTATTGCCTGGTCGTTAAAGAATGTGCTGGAATTGCGCAACCCGCATCGCGCCGTCTTCCATGAGATTACCAGGCGCGCGGTTCAGGAGGCGATCAACAAGCCGCGCGAAATCAATGAGGACCTTTTCAATGCGCAGCAGGCGCGCCGTGTCCTTGATCGCCTGGTCGGCTATAAAATCAGCCCGCTGCTCTGGCGGCGCATTCAATCTGGCACCAGCGCGGGCCGCGTGCAGTCCGTCGCCCTGCGCATGATCTGTGATCGTGAGGCCGAGATCCGCGCGTTTAAACCCGAGGAATACTGGAGCATTACCGCGCTGCTCAGCAAGCAGCGCCGTCCAGAGCGCTTCGAGGCCGTGCTGATCTCGCGGCTCAACGATATGGCAGCCGTCAATGGCGAGGAGGGGGAGGAACCGGGGGCAGCGGAGGAACAGAACGGCGCGAATGGTACTAATGGGGCAAAGGCCGCGAAGCGGGAGAAGGGACGCATCAAAATCTCCTCTAAAGAGGAAGCCGATACGATCCTGGCCGAGTTGCAGGGTGCGGCCTACAGCGTTCTGAAATACGAGGAGCGCGAACAGCGTCGCCAGCCGTACCTGCCGTACACGACCAGCACGATGCAGCAGGATGCCTCGGCGCGGCTCTACTTCAAGCCTAAGAAGACGATG
>Ga0209061_1002412_pt1 | contig 23892 bp, 19 predicted proteins | sample Coa_R1_10_FD_187157 | JGI IMG/M metagenome (GOLD analysis project Ga0209061, IMG submission 187157) | Surface soil microbial communities from Centralia Pennsylvania, which are recovering from an underground coalmine fire - Coalmine... | ecosystem: Environmental > Terrestrial > Soil >...
TGGCGCTGGGGGACGTGATCTCGATCGACTGGGACGGCGCGGCGGAGGGTCTGCTGTTCTCGAAGGAAGCCGAGGGCGCGCTGGTGCCCATGCCCTCGCCCGATACCACCCCCGTCGCCACCGCCGCGGTGTCGAGCAGCCGCGCCGTGCCGTTTTCGAAAACGGCAGTCGCCGCCGAGCATCCGCTTCGCCCGACGCGTTAATGCGACCGACTTCGTTACTTGGCAGCGGTCTTCGATTCGGAGAGGCGGACGTGGAGCGACAAAAGAGCCCGACGACATCACGCCGATATTCAAAATCGATCGGTTTTGCTCTCGCATGCTGCGCGATGGCGAGCCTGGTCACGAATCCCACGCGTGCAGACCAGCGCCAGAGCGATCTGGCGAACGCGAGTTTGCAGGAATTGATGAACATACCGGTTACCTCGGTCTCAAGGACGGAGCAGAAGCTTTCGCAGACTGCTTCCGCGATCTTTGTGATTACGCAGGAAGACATCGCGCGATCCGGCGCCAGAAACATACCCGATCTGCTGCGCATGGTGCCGGGAGTCGATGTGGCGCAGATCAACGCCAGCAAGTGGGCTATTAGCGTGCGCGGCTTCAACAAGCTCTTCAGCAACTCCGTTCTGGTGTTGGTGGACGGCCGCAGCGTTTACACGGAAAGTTTCGGGGGCGTGTTTTGGGACCAGCTCGACATGCCTCTCGAAGACATCGAGCGCATCGAGGTGATCCGAGGTCCGGGCGGTTCCGTATGGGGCGCGAACGCGGTGAATGGCGTCATCAACATCATCACGAAGAAGGCTTCCGAAACCAAGGGCGCGAGCGTAACCGCAGGCGGCGGAACGATCGGCCAGGCCTTTGGAACCATTCAATACGGCGGCGATCTGAAGAAATCGACGCAGTATCGAGCGTTCATGAAGTACTCGAATTACGGCAGTCTCCCGACCGCAGCCGGGCAAAACAGCGGCGATGGCTGGCATTCGTTGCTGGGCGGATTCCGCTCCGACACGGCCATAACGGGGCGCGACAGCTTGATGGTTCAGGGAAATTTGTTCAACGTCCGGGAAGGTCTTCCGACGGCCCAGCTTCCCTCGATTGTTTCGCCCGCTCTGGTCCCGGTGGACATTTCGTTCAACATCAGCGGAGGCTTTATACAGGGAATGTGGAAGCACGTGTATTCGGAACTGTCGAATTCCTCCCTGGAAATTTCCTACGACCACTACCAGCGGAATGACGGGCTCGATGACGGGCGAGGAACGCTGGACATCAATTTCCAGGAAGAATACGACGGATGGACGGGGCAGAAATTTGTATGGGCGGCGGAATTTCGGCGGACGGATTCGTACGCTCCCGGTAACTTGACACTGTCCTTCGTTCCACCCGGGCTGACGACACACCTGTTCAGCGTCGCGGCGCAGGATGAAATCGCGATCGTTCCCGACCGGCTGTTTTTGACCGGCGGCATTCGCGCCGAGCACAACCACTATACCGGCTGGAACGTGATGCCGAGCGTGCGCGCGGCGTGGATGCCAGCGCGGAATCAGGCGGTGTGGGAGGCGATTTCCGACGCCGTCCGGTCTCCGTCGCAGGTGGATGCAGGCTTTCGGGCGAACTTGGGAAGCTTCACGCCGCCCAGCGGCCCGCTGTTCCTAACCAGCTTTATCGGAAACCCAAACGTCGATGACGAGAGACTCATCGCCTATGAGTTTGGCTATCGAGCCGCGGTCGGTGACCGCGTGTCTTTTGATTTGGCCTCTTATTACAACGACTACAATCATCTGATTGATTACTACATTGGCACGCCATACTTCGAGGCCACTCCGCCGCCTCCGCACATGGTGTTGCCGCTCACCAACGACAACGCCATGCACGGCGAAACGCATGGGATCGAGGCATGGACCGCCTGGAAAGCAACGAGCTGGTGGACGCTGAGCCCGGGATACGCATTCGAGGCGATTCACATGCACGGGATCACGAATGCGGGCCCGCTATCGGTGAATCTGGCCGAGCACAGCAGCCCCACGCAGTCGGCGCAGCTTCGATCGCATGTATCGCTGCCGCGCGGTCTTTCGTGGGATGTGTCGTCCTATTTTGCAAATAGTCTGGTTGGCTACGATTTCATCGGTGGCAGCGCCGTTCCGCGGAAGATTCCCTCTTACACCAGGCTTGATTCACGACTTTCCTGGCGATTCCTCGAAGACTGCCAGCTGAGCATCGTCGGCCAAAATCTGGCGCAGGACCATCATGTGGAGTTCATCGATTGGACGCAAAGCGCGGCAACGACCCTCGTGAAACGCAGCGCCTATATCGAGTTCACGGCGCGTTTTTAGGAGCGGACTGGGCCATCCGGTTTCACTACGGGCATGAAACCAAATCTGATTGCCGAGCGGGCGGCGGTTCAAGCGCGGCGCCACCACATTTCCCGGCGGCACCTGCTTGCCGCCGTGGTTGCGGGTTTGGCCTCGGCGCTCTGCTGCGGGCCCGTAACGGCGCAAACAGCGGCTTCCGAGTACCAAGTAAAAGCGGCTTTTCTATTTAATTTCGCGAAATTTGTCGATTGGCCGCCGGACAGCTTGGTCAATCCTCAAGCGCCGTTTTCGATTTGCATTTTGGGCGCGGATCCATTCGGGTCGGCGATCGACGACATGTTGCGTGGGCAAACGATCCGAGGGCGCGCCGTCGTGGTGCACCGTATGCAGGACGCAGCGCGATTGAGGGGCTGCCGGGTGGCGTTTGTCAGTGCGTCGGAGCGGGGGCGCCTGCCACGGATATTGCAGGCTGTTCGAGGAAGCAGCGTGCTCCTGGTGGGAGATTCCCCGGGATTTGCCGCCGCCGGCGGGATGATTCAGTTTCAAACGCAGGACAACCGCATTCGGTTTTCCATCAACCCCGACGCCGCCGAGCGCGCCGGTCTGCGATTGAGTTCCCAACTGCTCTCGCTTGCCACGATCATTCACGACTCTTCGGAAAGAGGTATTGGCAGATGAGCGGCCCCCGCACGATTCGCCAAAAGCTCACGCGCATCGTACTCGTCACGTGCGGCGCGTCCATTTTGATGGCTTGCGGGATATTGGCGGCGTACGACGCGATCGCAGCGCGGCAAGAACTGGCGAATAGCTTATTGCAGACGGCCCAGACCATGGCTCCAAACACAACCGCCGGGCTTTCTTTTCGCGATTCGCCCGCTGTGCGGGAAGTGCTGAGTTCGCTCAAGGCACAGCCGAACGTGATCCGCGCCTGCGTTTACGCGCCCGATGGATCGGTTTTTGCTATGTATGCGCGCGCCGCCGGGTCCGCGCGCGAATTCACACCGCCTCCCCTTGGACGTGATGGCATCCATGTGGGTTTTGAAAGAGCCACGGTATACGAGCCGATCCTGCTGGATGGCGAGCGAATCGGAACGATTTTTATCGAGTCGGACCTGGGACGGGTCTACGCTCATGCACGCAGATCGGGCGAAATCCTACTGGCCGTGATCATCGTGGCGTTTCTAGTGGCCTACCTGCTGGCATCACGTCTGCAGCGCGAGATTTCCGAACCGATTGTGGAGCTGGCACGCGTGGCTTTCGCTCGATCCATCCGCAAGGATTTCTCCATTCGCGTGACGAAACGAGCCGATGACGAGGTCGGTTCGCTGGTTGACCGCTTCAATGAAATGCTCGATCAGATTGCGGCGCGCGAAGCCGCGTTACAAAAGGCGCATGATGACTTGGAAATCCGCGTTCAGGAGCGCACCTCCGAGCTGCAAAGGGAGATCGCTGAACGGCGGCAGGCCGAGAAAGCCTTGGAAGAAAGAACCGCTTTTCTCGACTCGCTGATCAAAAACACGCCGATTGGCATTGTGGTGATCGATCCGAACGATGCGGTCCAGTTCTGCAATCCGGCATTCGAGAAGCTGTTCCGTTACCGGCAGAAAGACATAAGCGGGCGCAGATTGTACGAGTTGATCTCCGCATCCGCGGAGGATCCTCAGGTTCAGTCGCATCGGCACCGGCTTGCGCGCGGGCAAATCACGCATATTGTGACGCAACGCAAGCGGAGCGACGGATCGCTCGTCGATGTCGAGGCCTATTCGGTGCCTCTGATGGCCGAGGGCAAATTGACCGGCGCAGTGCTCCTATATCAAGACATCACCGAACGGAAGCGAGCCGAAGAAGCGCTGACGCGCGCAAAGGAAGCCGCGGAAGCCGCCAACCGCGCCAAGAGCGAATTCCTGGCCAACATGAGCCACGAGATCCGCACGCCGATGAATGGGATTATCGGAATGACCGAACTGGCGCTCGATACCAAGCTCAGCTCCGAGCAGCGCGAGTATCTGACGATGGTGAAATCGTCCGCCGATTCGCTGCTCGTCCTCATCAACGACATACTGGACTTTTCGAAAATCGAGGCGGGCAAGATGGAACTGGAGGAAGTGGAGTTTCCCTTCGAGCAGACGGTGGGGGAAACGGCCAAGGTCCTGGCCATGCGCGCGCATCAGAAAGGGCTCGAAATGGCGTGGCGCGTGGCGCCAGGTATTCCCGAACGGCTGAGGGGCGACGCGCATCGGCTTCGTCAAGTGATCGTTAATTTGGCCGGGAACGCCGTGAAGTTCACGGAGCGCGGCGAAATCGCGATCGAGGTGGAGAAGGAATCCGAAGATGAATCGGGAATGGTTTTGCATTTCCGCGTACGTGACACGGGCATCGGAGTGGCGAAAGAGAAGCAGGCGATGATTTTTGAAGCGTTCACGCAGGCGGACAGTTCCGCGTCACGGAAGTACGGCGGCACCGGACTGGGGCTGGCGATCACGACGCGGCTGGTTTCGCTGATGGGCGGGAGAATTTGGCTTGAAAGCGAGGTGGGAAAGGGCAGCACGTTCCACTTCACCGCCCGCTTCGAACACGCGGATCCAAAGACCGCGAGAAGCACCGAAAAGGCGGGCGAAATATTGCGGGATGTTTCCGTGCTGGTGGTGGACGACAACCAGACGAATCGTATCGGGTTGAGTGAAAACCTCTGCCGTTGGGGCATGCGGCCGGAAGCGGTGGACTCCGGCCAGGCAGCGCTGGAAAGCCTGGAACAGGCTCAGACGGAAAACCGGCGTTACCAACTGATGATCACCGATATGCAGATGCCGGAGATGAGCGGGCTTGAGCTGGCCGCGAGAGTTCGCCAAAACGCCGCGTGCCGCGACATTCCCGTGATCCTTCTTAGCTCCAGCGCTCACCCGCAGGAAACGGCGCGCGCCAGAGAACTTGGCATCGCAGCGTATCTGACCAAGCCGGTTCAGCCGGCGGAGCTGCGCGGCGCGATCGTGAAGGCGCTAGGTCCGAGCGACGAGGCCCGGGAGGGCATGGTGCCCGACGAGAAGGAGCCAGACGAAGGGAGACCCGGCATGCGAGTGCTGCTCGCCGAAGACAACGTTGTGAATCGCAAATTGGCGGTTGCTTTGCTGGAAAAGCGCGGACACACAGTGATGGTTGCGGAAAACGGCCAAGAAGCTTTGGCTATTCTGGAGCGCGAAAGTGCCGATGTGGTTCTTATGGACTTGCAGATGCCGGTGATGGACGGATTTGAAGCGATTCGCGCGATTCGCGCCAAGGAACAGTGTGACGGCGGCCATTTGCCCATCGTCGCTCTAACCGCTCACGCAATGCAGGGAGACCGCGAACGCTGCCTTGAGGCTGGCGCGGATGACTACGTGGCCAAACCGGTTAAGACCGCAGAGCTTTTCGCCGCAATCGAGCGCGCGACGAAGGGCAGGGATGCGTTGCAGCCGCCTCAAGAGGCGGCATCGCGAACTCCGGACGAGCCGCTCGATTGGGCGGCTGCGCTCGAGCGCGTGGACGGCGACCGGGAGCTTCTCGAAGAACTCGTCCGGCTGTTCATCGAAACCAGCCCAACTTCCATCGAAGAAATGCGGCGGGCCCTCGAAATCAGAGATGCGAAGCAGCTCGACCGGCTCGCCCACACCATCAAGGGATCTTCCGCCAGCCTGGGTGCGAACCGCGTATCGCAGGCCGCCCGTCTTTTGGAAATGCGCGCTCGCTCGGGCGCCATCGAGAACGCTGGCGAGCTGATCGATGCTTTGCAGGTGGAACTGGACCGCATATTGCCGGAACTCGAATCGCTGACCCGCAAGGTGCCTCGGTGATCTTGACGTATTGCCTGTGGAGGTGAGGCGGAACGATGGATGGCGAAACAACCGGCCGCAGTCGAATCCTAATTGCCGAAGACGATCCGATCTCGCGTCGAATGCTGCAGGCATTCCTGACCAAATGGGGATACCAGGTCGACGCGGTCTCCGACGGTGTGGAAGCCTGGGCTGTGCTCGAAAAGCCCGATGCTCCACAACTGGCGCTGCTCGACTGGATGATGCCGGGAGCGGAGGGGCCGCAGGTCTGCCGCAAGGTGCGGGAATTGACCGATCGCCCGTACACGTACATAGTGCTGCTTACGGCGCGAGGCCAAAAAGATGACCTCCTGGAGGGTTTGGAGTCCGGCGCGGACGACTACCTGACAAAGCCCTTCGATTCGCAGGAATTGCGCGCGCGCTTGCGCGTCGGCGAGCGCATTCTCGATTTACAGCACAAGTTGATCGTGGCGCGCGAGGAGCTGCGCTTCCGGGCCACTCATGACGTGCTCACCGGAATCGCAAATCGCGCCGCGGTCTTGGAAGCGGCGAACCGCGAGTCCGCGCGGCAAGTCCGGGACGGCGGGCCTTTTAGCGTCATCCTTCTCGACCTCGATCACTTCAAAACCGTCAACGATACGTATGGGCATCTTTGCGGGGACCAGGTGTTACGCGGGGCAGCGCGCCGAATCGCCGGATGCGTGCGCACGTACGATACCGTCGGACGCTATGGCGGCGAGGAATTCTTGATCATCGCGCCCGCCACGGATGGACCCGGCTCGCTGGCGCTGGCCGAGCGAATCCGCCAAGCGGTCGAGCAGCCTGCGATCGATACCGACACAGGTCTTGTTTCGGTGACGGCGAGTTGCGGCGTAGCAACCAGCGGCGCTGAGAATCCCATTCCCGCAAATGAATTGTTGAAGTTAGCCGACGAAGCTCTCTACCGGGCCAAGGCAGCGGGCCGCAACCGATGCGAGTTGGCCGGAGGTTTTTCGGAGGGTGTAGCCGAAGCGAAAGACCGTCCTTCCGAGCAAATTTCGCTGAAATCTTGACAGCGCCGCGTTTGAAAGTCTTTGGCGCGGTGGTCTTTTGCAGTTGGACCCGCCGCATCTCGCGTCGCCCCGCGCCGTACGCATCCGTATGTCGTATCGTCCGATTTCAATGGGAACCTGGCGTAAACTCGTTCGTCGCAAACGGGTTTTGGTGTACAGTGATATGCGTATGGTAGCGCGGTTCTCTCATCAAACTTGCCAGAAAGGGCCCATCTCATGAGCTCCACGAAATCGGGGACGGTTGCGAATAGCGGCGCCTCCGCCGGAAGCAGGCGAGACACGCTGACAATCATCGACAATCGCAACGGCCGACAATACGAGGTTCCCATCAAGAACGACACGATTCGTGCCATCGATTTGCGCCAGATCAAGATCAACGAATCCGATTTCGGCATGATGAGCTACGACCCGGCATTCACGAACACGGCTTCTTGCATCAGCAAGATCACGTACATCGACGGGGACAAGGGCATACTGCGGTATCGCGGCTACGCGATCGAGGAGCTGGCGGAGAAGAGCACGTACCTCGAGACCGCGTATTTGATCTTGCACGGGGAGCTTCCGAGCGCATCGCAGTTGAAGGACTGGACGTATCACGTCACGCACCACACGTTCATTCACGAAAGCATCAAAAAGTTTCTCGATGGTTTTCATTACGACGCCCATCCGATGGGCATGTTGATCTCGACGGTCGCGGCGCTTTCGACTTTTTATCCCGACGCCAAGGATATTTTCAATCCTGATTCCCGGCGCAAGCAGACGTACCGGCTGATCGGGAAAATGCCCACGCTCGCGGCTTTCGCCTACCGCCACAGCTTGGGCATGCCGTTTGTGTATCCCGACAACGACCTCACCTACTGCGGCAATTTCCTGAACATGCTGTTCCGCACCACGGAGTTGCAATACCGCCCGAACCCGACGCTGGAACGCGCCCTGGACGTGCTTTTCATTTTGCACGCGGACCATGAGCAGAACTGCTCCTCGACCGCCATGCGCGGGGTGGGCAGTTCGCACGTCGATCCATATTCCGCCACGGCCGCCGCAACCGCCGCCCTCTACGGCCCGTTGCACGGCGGCGCGAACGAGCAGGTTCTGCGCATGCTCGTCGAAATCGGCTCGGTGAACAACGTGGCCTCCTATATCAAGCGAGTGAAGGCGGGCGAAAAGCTGCTGATGGGTTTCGGGCATCGCGTCTACAAGAACTACGATCCTCGCGCGCGTATCGTGAAACGCATCGCCTACGAGGTATTCGACGTGCTGGGGCGCAATCCGCTGATCGATATCGCTCTCGAATGCGAGCGAATTGCCCTGGAAGACGATTATTTCGTCACGCGGCGTTTGTATCCGAACGTGGATTTCTACACCGGCCTGATTTATCAGGCCATGGGTTTCCCCGTCACGATGTTCCCGGTGCTTTTCGCGATCCCGCGCACGTCCGGGTGGATCGCGCAGTGGGAGGAGATGCTGCTCGACGCCGAGCAAAAAATTGCGCGGCCCCGCCAGGTTTACCTGGGGTACGATCTGCGGAGCTACATTCCGCTGGACCGGCGCGGATAGCGGTTCGCCGGAGCGCCCGTTCGAAGCCGCCGCGGGCTGTTAACCGATCGGCGGCGCCCGCTTGACATTTAATCCAGCAGTTTCAAAATAGAATTCCCCTTCCAGAAGTTCGCGAACTTCCATATTTCTTGCGGATCAACCGGCCCACGCGAAGTCCTCTCCTTCGGCAGTGGCATTCAGTTGCGCTTGTAACAGCAGCCGCAAGGCCGCTCGCGGGAGCAGGACATGCCTCACGGGTTTTGTTATTTCTGGAATCCAGGGCTGGTTTGGCTGCACGTCGTCGCGGATTCTCTGATTGCGCTGTCCTACTACGCGATCCCCGTCGCCTTATTTTGGCTCGTGCGAAAGCGGCGCGACGTGCCGTTCAGTTGGATGTTTGTATTGTTCGGCGTGTTTATCGTGGCGTGCGGCACGACGCACCTGATGGAGGTCTGGAACATCTGGCACGCCAATTACTGGATTGATGGCGTAATCAAAGCCATCACCGCGGCGGCCTCGGTTCCCACCGCGATTCTGTCAGTCATGCTCCTGCCGAAAGCAACGCAGCTTCCCAACCTGAGCGAGTGGATGAAAGCCAACGCTCGCTTGGAGGATGAGATCAGGGCGCGACGGGAGACCGAACTGCGTTTGCGCGTCAGCGAGGCCGCCTATCGCGAGCAAGCCGAGCTTCTGGATCTTTCGCATGATGCCATCTTTGTGCGTGACATGAATCGCACGATTACCTATTGGAACCGCGCGTGCGAGCGCATCTATGGCTGGCGCTCCGAGGAAGTCCTCGGGCGGTGTACCGGAGAAGTGCTTGCGACGCGTTTCCCGAAACCGCTGACGGAAATTGAAACGGAGGTGATTCAAAAGGGGATTTGGGAAGGGGAGCTTATCCAGCGGAGCCGCAACGGCTCGGAAATCACTGTGTTCAGCCGATGGGCATTGCGGCGGGACGCGGCAGGGAACCCGCAGGCGATTTTGGAAAGCAATCGCGATATCACCGCGCGCGTACGCGAAGAGCGGAAGTTTCGGAATCTCCTTGAATCGGCGCCGGATGCGATGGTGATCGTGGATCACCGCGGGCTGATCAACCTTGTGAACGCCCAGACGGAAAAACTCTTTGGATACGGGCGCGAGGAGCTGATCAGCCAGCCCGTGGAGATGCTGATGCCGCGGCGCTTTCACGCTTCTCACGAGCAGCACCGCGAACAATATTCGTTGTCCCCGCGCACGCGCGCCATGGGTCAGGGACTGGATCTCTACGGCTTGCGCAAAGACGGAACCGAATTTCCGGTGGAGGTAAGCCTAAGCCCCCTTGAAACAAGCGAAGGCACTCTGATATCCAGCGCGATTCGCGACATCAGCGACCGCAGGCGCGCGGACGAAAAAATTCGTGCGCTGAATCTGCAGCTCAATCGCAAGGTCACGGAGCTCGCCGCGTCCAACCGGGAGCTGGAAGCATTCAGCTACTCGGTCTCGCATGATTTACGGGCGCCGCTTCGGCACATCGATGGCTTCGCGCGAATTTTACGGGAAGAACACGCTCACGAGCTTTCGCAGGAGGGCCAGCGGCACCTGGACCGCATTCTCGGCGCCGTCACGCACATGGGGCGTCTGGTTGACGACTTGCTGACCCTGGCCAAAATCAGCCGCAAGGAACTGATTCGCGAACGCCTCGACCTCAATCAAATCGTTCGGCAAGCGCTCTCGGAACTGCCCGTGGAGGAACAGAAGCGGGAAATTGAATGGCGGATTGAACACTTGCCGGATGCCGAGGGGGATCCGGGTCTGCTGAAATCCGTGTTCGCCAACCTTCTGTCCAATGCCGCGAAATTCACGCGCACGCGCGAGCGCGCCGTCATCGAAGTGGGGAGTTGCGGCGCGCCGGATTCGCCCACTTTCTTCGTCCGTGACAATGGCGTGGGCTTTGATCCCAAATACGCCGATAAGCTGTTCGGCGTTTTTCAGCGCCTCCATCGACAAGAAGAATTCGAGGGCACGGGGATCGGTCTGGCTACGGTGCAACGCATCATTCACCGGCACGGCGGGGAAATTCGCGTGGAGGCGGAACTGGAGCGCGGCGCCGCCTTTTTCTTCACCCTGCAACCGCCCGTGCCCTGTGCCACGCCCACAAACGGAGAGGTGAAAACTCATGGAACCTAACGACATTCTGCTGGTCGAAGACAATCCCGCGGACGCGGAACTGACCCTGCACGCGCTGCGAAAAAACAACCTGGCAAATAACATTCACCTGGCGCGTGACGGTGAAGAAGCACTGGATTTTCTTTTCTGCAGGGGTCCCTACGCCGCCCGGCACCGCGAAAACGTGCCGCGGCTGGTTCTGCTCGATCTGAAATTGCCGAAGGTGGATGGGCTGGAGGTTCTGCAACAGATCAAGTCCGATCCGCGAACGCAATCGATCCCGGTCGTCGTCATGACTTCCTCCAAGGAGGAGCGGGACCTGGTGAAAAGCTACCAACTGGGCGTGAACAGCTATATCCAAAAACCCGTGAGCTTCGCGGAGTTTCAGGATGTGGTACGCCAATTGGGCATGTATTGGCTGCTGATAAATAGCAAGCCGCCGGCAGCCGCATTCACCGCGCTGGATCATGTCTGACACGATGGCAAAAAACGATCGCGGCACGCAGCGGTCCGACGGCAGGCCGCTTCGCGTGCTTATTGCCGAGGATAATCCCAACGACGTGGAGCTTTGCCTTCACAGTTTGAAGAAGTCCGAGCTCCTTTTCGAGGCGGAGACCGCCTCGACGCGCACAGACTTCATCAACAAACTGGGAGAATCTCATTTCGACGTGGTGATATCCGATTACCGCATGAAGGGTTGGACGGCCATGGACGCGCTTGCCGTCGTCCGCGAAAGTTCCCCCGACACCCCCGTCATTTTGCTCACCGGCACCTTGGGCGATGAACTGGCAGTCGAATGCCTCCAATTGGGCATCACGGACTACATACTGAAGGACAAGATGGCGCGCCTTCCCTCGGCGATTCGCCGCGCCTGTGAGGCGGCCGAGCTGCGCGCCGCCGAAACAAGGGCAATCGCCGCGCTTCGCGAAAGTGAAGCCCGATACCGGGGCCTCGTGAACAACGCGACCTACGGGATCTACCGGGTGACCGGCAACGGCGAGCTGCTTTTTGTCAATCCCGCTCTTGTGCGCATGCTCGGCTATGACTCCGAACAGGACCTGTTGGCGATCAATAACTCGCACGCGTTCTACGCCGACCCCAGCGTACGCGATCAGGTGTACTCCGAGTACGCTCACAAGGGCCGCGTGGACATGGTCGTGGAATGGCGGCGCAAGGACGGTAAGCAGATCTCCGTTCGCTTGAACGGCCGCCAGGTGAAGGATCCCGCCCGAGACGAGCCATGCATCGAAGTGATCGTAGAGGATGTGAGCGAACGCTTACGGCTCGAAAAGCAGCTCATCCACGCGCAGAAATTCGAGGCGATCGGCCAGCTTGCGGGCGGAATTGCCCACGATTTCAACAACATGATTGGCTCAATCGTCGGCTGGGCGGACTTGGGCATCGAGGAAACCGATCCCGAATCGCCCGTCCACCGGCACCTCGAAAAGATACGTCAGCAGGCCGACCGCGCGGCGGCTCTCACCAGACAGCTGCTGGCGTTCGCCCGCCGGCAGATTTTGGAGCCGCGCCCGATTGACCTCAATCAGGTCGCCGTCGAGACGCTCAGCCTCCTCGAAAACGTGATTGGCAGCAACATCCAGATCACCGCCACGCTGGCTCCCGATTTGGGGGTGGTGCGCGCCGACCCGGTGCAGATCGAGCAGGTTCTGATGAATTTGTGCATCAACGCGCGGGACGCAATGCCGGACGGAGGGTCGTTGACGGTCGAAACTTTGAATCTCAGCCTTGATGACGATTTCTGCGCGCGCGAACCGGAGGCACGACCGGGCAACTACGCGGTGCTCTCCGTCGCCGACACTGGTACAGGCATGGACCGCGCCACGCTCGACCGCATCTTCGAACCGTTTTTCACAACCAAGGGGTTGGGCAAAGGCACGGGGCTCGGGCTTTCGACGGTCTATGGCATCGTCAGTCAGCATGGCGGATTTGTTCAGGTCCAAAGCGCGGTCGGCCGGGGCAGCACGTTTCGCGCGTTTTTCCCGGTGAGCCCGGAAGCGCCCACGCCTGAGCGTGTGCGCGAGTCGCGTCCAATGCAGCGCGGTTCGGAAACAATTTTGCTGGCCGAGGATCACGAGGCGCTCCGCCAAGTGGCGCACGAGACGCTTGCGCGGCTCGGTTACCACGTGATCCTGGCGGCCGACGGGGAAAAAGCCATCTGCGCATTCTCCGCAAACCGCGGCCGCATTCATCTCGCCCTGCTCGACGTGATGCTTTCGAAGCTAGGCGGTGCCGACGTCTTTGCTCATATCCGCCAGGAATGCCCGGACTTGCCGATAATCCTCTCCACCGGATACAGCTCGGATGTTTTGCAATTGGATCGCGTTCGCAAGGCTGGCTTGCCGATCCTGCAGAAACCGTATTCGCCGCGCGAGCTGGCACAGCGGGTTCGCGAGGCTCTCGATCGCCGCCGCGATCTGGTACTTCCCCCTCGCTTCGGGCGGTAAGTCAGCCAGCGACGGGCCCCGTGACCCTCGATGGCAAACGATAAAGGTTGACACCTTGCACGCCACAGTGGTAAGTGTGAGCTACACGTGGCACCGGCTGAAGGCCGGTTTGCTCGGATGCCCAGGCGCGGAACACCAAAATTCCTACTGGGTGTCTGGCAACAAACCCCACCCACCCCGGGAGGTAGGAGCCGTGAGGCTTTTGCCTCCCGTATTTATTTGGGGCCGGCATGCCTGGCTCTCGCCGGCCGCAGGGTTGCAAACTGCTCAATCAGGCGTTTTTCTTTAGCTCAGAGAGGACTTGTTTCGCGAGTTCTTTCAGGGTGTCGAATACTCCCTGCCCGGTGATGGCGACTGCTTCAAGCGCCGGCTCGCCCTTGACGGTCAACTGTTTCTGGAGCTCGGCTACCGGCAAGGCATTGGGCAAATCGCGCTTGTTGAGCTGCAAGACGTAGGGGATGGTGCTGAAGTCGAGATTGTGATCCTTCAGATGTTCGCGGAGGTTTTCGAGCGTTTCGATATTGGCGTCGAGCCGCTCCTCCTGCGAATCGGCCACAAAAACCACCCCGTCGGCCCCTTTCAGGATCAGGCGGCGGCTGGCCTCGTAAAACACTTGGCCCGGGACGGTATAGAGGTGAAAGCGCGTCTTAAAGCCCCGTACCGTGCCCAGATCGAGCGGAAGAAAATCGAAGAAGAGCGTGCGGTCGGTTTCCGTCGCCAAGGAGACCATCTTGCCCTTTTGTGCCGTACCGGTGTGCTCGTAAATCCACTGCAAATTGGCGGTTTTCCCGCCGAGGCCGGGGCCGTAATAGACAAGCTTGCAGTTGATTTCCCTCGCGGGAAAGTTGATAAAGGGCACAAATTCCTCGGCGTTCTCGCCTCGGCGCGCCAAAACCGTGCGCCGCGGGCCCGGTTGGAGTTGGCTCTTTACTTATAGCACAGGCACTCACCCGCGAAAAACGCGGCCTCGGCAGGCTGTTCCCAACTGACAATCATCGGCATTGCGAACGACACTTTACGTCAGCAAATCCCGGGACGGCCAGACCCTGCGAGGCGCCGCCACGTCACACGGCGACTCGGACACTTGAAAATGTCATTGCATCTGGTTTAAGGCTTATGATCCTGCAAGGTTGGCGGGCCCTGGTTGACGATCTTAGAACTCATTCAGGGGAGGCGTGTCTCTATGGGCAACCCTAGCCACAACTACGAGTGGGTTTTCCCAGCTTCCGGGCGCTAACCACGTACTCGAAGAGCTCTTTCTTCGATGTGCGTTTTCTTATGACCTCGATTCTCGTTTCGCAGAATCCGGCGGCCGAGAACTGGCCGGCGAGAATTTCCTGCGCGGGAAGCATCACGTCATAGAATTTTGAATTCCCAATTATGTAGTGGATGGACCCGCCCGGCCTGACCACCCGAAATAACTCTTTTACGTGGAGGGCCATATCGCAAAAGTACCTGTGGACGTAACGAGAGAGCAGTGGGCTGTTTGACGCTATCCTCGAAAGGATGGAACCGAAGTTTTTGTGGGGAATCGGGATGTCCTCAGGGGGCTGCCACCTGGTGAGATTGCTTGTGGCGCAACCCCAGGTGCCGCCTATAGCCTGCCAATCCAACTCTCCAGCGTCTTTTCCGTTATCGAGATACCCCAGCCAGTACATGTACGGACGAAGCTCGCGAATGTAGCTCATTCTGTTCGGGTACGGCGGCGATGTAACCACGCAATCGAACGACTCAGCCGGGAACTTGGTCCCGAGCTCCCTCGCGTCGCAGCAAACGAATCGCGGGCGGGCAACAATTCCCGTTGTGGCAGCGTCGAGAATGCTTCTACTTGACTCGAGCCACTTGGCAATTACCATTTCGGAGTCGTTATCTTCGAAGCTGAGGAGCAAAGTCGGCCGCGGCTTCTTGAACGACATCGATTGGTGAGAGAAGCTTACCTTGGCTAGCTCAATCATCGTTCGGCAGAAGGAGACCTTCAGCAGGTTGGTGGCAGCGCGGCCCAAGTTTTCCGCGTCGTCTTCCACTACCGCGCAGATTTTAGCCAGTTGGTGAAGCACATTGGGCTCCCACCATTTTTCAATTTGGTGCAGCGCGGGAAACCAACGTTTCCTTCCGCTACGGCTCTTTAATACGGACACCACGTGGTCTGCTCCAGCGCGGGCTTGCTCAATCTCCCCCTGAGAGTAGGATCCGCACTTTGTTTCAGCGAGCCACAGAAGAAACGGGTTTATGTCTGCACTTTCGCAAGGAACTCCCTCTTCGGCGCAGACAAGGGCAGTCGTCCCTGTACCGCAGAAGGGGTCCAGAACACGGGCCGCGTTAGGAAGGCCCCTGACAAAGCCCTGGACAAGGTGAACTGAGAACGCTGGCGTTAGGCGAAGCCAACCGTACCGGGTATCCTTGCCGTTGCCCCGGTAAGTGAGATGATCAAATCGAAGGACGTTCGCTTTACTCGCCATCGGGTTTAAGCAGCGCCGTCAGCACGGTTTCAAGGGTCGCTTTGAAGCGCTTGGAATTCCTCTCGAAAAATGCAGCCAAGTCATAGCCCAGAACATCTCGGCAAAAGGCGTACGTGCTCTCCGTCGTTGCCCCATCTCTAGTTCCACGTAACAAAAGCCAACGAGCCTCGGTATACCGGGCAGCGACATCTCCATCTATCTGCAATGATAGCGGCGCGACGACGGGCATGTAGCCTCCGACGTAAGCGTGGGCAGCATTCGCTATATCGGCATTCTGTCGCTTTGAGTCCTTGCTTTTGTATCCCTGCCGAACCTCGAAGACTACGCCCTTTTTCGGTGCGTTGTCTGCGCGAGGGTCAATTCTAAGACGATGCAGGCTCTCACGTATCCAATCGCGCACCCGTTCCCTCTTGGCTCGGTCCGCCACATCAGCAAGCTCGATTCTGCCATCCAGAGAGAGCTTGCGCGTCTTGCCCTCCTCTGTAGGAATCTCGTACGTCCAGTTGGCTTGTTCCTCGCTCAATTGGAGCGTGTCCTGTAACAACTTGTTGAAAACCCATTGTCCCCCGATCCCAATTTGGCGATAGATCGAGGTCATTCCCCCTGCCGCTTTGTGTGCGGCGTACATGCGGGGCGAGTCAAGCCCCATCCAGCTATAGAAGGGATCGGCGCCGTACATCCGCCTAAACTGTTCCAGTGTCAGGCCGCCTTCAGCACGACCTTTTCCAAACATTGGCTTGTATTCGGCGCAGACCTTCAATGCACCAGCAAGTAGTTGAAAGTACTCTTCGTCCCGGGAAGGTGGAGGAGGCGGTCGCTTGGGCACGCCGTGACTTTATCACAACCCGTCGACGTTGCGCGCCGCTCGCCGTGGCACGAAACGTGGCCCAAGTCGGGAATGCGAGTTCCGATCCCGCACAGTCCTCTTCGCCTGTGGTCTGTGCACACGCGGGTTCGTTGACCCGGCATAGCCGAGGTCGCCAGAACACTGAAATACAGGCGGCGTTCTGGTTGAAAGATCCCCTCCGCGTTCTGCGATGCGTCGGTAACGGTGAACACAGGAACACACGCAGCGTTCACCCCAAAAAGATAGGCATTGCGTTCACCCTCCTGCCCGCCGATTCCGGCCCGAACCAGAACACTGAAACACTCGCAGTGTTCTGCCTAAAATGTGCTGCTCGCGTTCTGTAGAGCGCTGAAGCAAGGCTAGGTCTCAGAGTTGGTTGCGCGAAAGATGGTCTGCAAAAAGACCGCGGACGAAAAGCTTGATTTGGGCGGGAGCGACCCGGGTGTTTGTGCGGTTTTGCCGCCGAAACGTGCTCACCGGGTCGCTCCCGCCCAAATTTCTTTTTGAATGCGCCAGGTGTTTCGTCCGCGTTTCGGAAGGGAGAAAACGAAACCAAAAAATGCTTAGAATCGGGCGCGTGTTTTTTCTTTGGGGAGTTTTTCCGACTTCTTGCCCATTAGTATAAATAGAGGGGCACTCCGCCAAGTCATCCCTCCGATTTTCCTCAGAATTCCGCACAGTCATGCGCTCTACTTCCGACAGCACCGACTTGTCTGATCTCCAAAAAATCCAAGGGACCACAGGAGGGAAGTGCATCCCTGCTGACGATTTGCTCGCATTGCGCGCATTTTTCCTCCTGCTCGAAACATGGGACCGAGACAGCAAATCTGCGGCTCCCGTTGACACGCAAACTGAATCGGCGCAAGGTGAGCGGCACACGTGCATCGTCAGCGCACGCCGACAGAGGGCCGCATGAGACAAGCCGTCTTGTACGCAAGAGTGTCGAGCAAGGATCAGGAGCGCGAAGGCTTTTCGATTCCCGCGCAGTTGAAATTCCTCCGCGAATATGCGCAAAGCCACGAGTTCAACATCCTGCACGAATTCGTGGACGTGGAGACGGCCAAGACGACGGGCCGGAAGCAATTCGGCGAAATGGTGCGCTTTCTGCGCGATCACAAGACGTGCCGGGTTGTCCTAGTCAAGAAAACCGATTGGCTTTATCGGAACTTCCGTGATTGCGTGACGCTCGAAGACCTCGACGTTGAAATTCACCTGCCCAAAGAAGGGCAAATCATCAGCAAGGACTCGAAATCACAAGCGAAACTGGTTCACGGCATTCAGCTTGTTATCGCCCGAAACTATATCGAGAACTTGCGCGATGAAGTGCGCAAAGGCATGCGCGAGAAAGCGGCGCAAGGCGTCTATCCGAGCATCGCAAGCATCCATCTCAAGCGCCGCCGTATACGACGGCTCCGCCATCAACTCTTAACACCACCGAGGTAATGAACGAAGCTTCCGCTGAGGCAAGGAATACGGCGGCGGAGGCGATATCCTCGGCGGTAGCGAGGCGGCCTAAGGGAGTTCGCCTGCGCCGGGTCTCGTACACGGCCTCGTCGTTGTTGTTCAGCTCGAGCGCACCCGGCGTCGGCACCGAACTCGGACATACGGCGTTGACTCGAATTCGGCGAGGGCCAAATTCGACGGCCAGCGCACGAGTTAATGACGACACGCCACCCTTGATTGCTGAATAAACGCTTGCGCGCGGAATGCCAAGTTCCGCCACGGGCGAAGTGTTGTTGATAATCACTCCGCCGCGTTCCGGATCCATGTGGAGTAAAGCTGCTTGCGCCGTCCAGAAGAGGGACGTCAGTCCTACCGAAATCATTTTCTCGATCGTTTCCGGTTGCACCTCCGACACCGGCTCGTTGCGAAACATGATCGCGTTATTGGCCACGATGTCCAGGCGACGGAATTCGGAAGCCAGTTCCGCCACGGAACGAAGCACGTCCTCTCGCTTACTGACGTCAATCGGGAAGGCGCGAGCGGTCCCGGCATTCTTCTCAATCTGGTTCACCGTTGACCTGGCGGTCGCTGGATCAATGTCGGCCACTCCGACGATCGCGCCCTCTCGGGCGAAAGCGAGGGCCATCGCTTGTCCAATTCCGCGTCCGGCTCCCGTCACGAACGCAACCTGACCTTTGAGACGAGGCATGTCTTTGCTCCCCCTCGAAATTAGCAACGCGTAAAGCTCGGTGAAGGCTTTGCCTCGGTTCCCAAGTCCATACAGATGCCCCGTATGGGGGATCGTCTATTTGCTAAGGTCGACGGCGACTGCAAACGCGTGCAGGTGCTTGGCGTTGCAGAGCAGCAGAACCGCGGCTAGTTATCGTCACAGAATCTTAAAACGCCAATTCCTTTTGTCGCGAACAATGTAACCAGCGGTCGGGTCGGAGAAATGACTTCCGATGACCAGTATCTTCTGATCGCCAAGGCGCTCGAACATCGCCTTGCGCGTCTTCACGCCTTGCTCCTTGTCCATGTCGAAATTGCCGGGACAGTCCGCTTCCGCAAGCTGTAGCGGATGGTGCAGCATATCGCCGGTGATAAAGCCTTCCTGACCTTTTGACGAGATATAGACGCTGACGTGACCGGGCGTATGTCCGGGAGTCGGTACCAGCGAAACCTCATCCGTTATCTTGAAATCTGGCTCGATGAAGTCGGCCAACCCGGCGTTGGTGATCGGATCGATGGAATCCTCAAGATGCGTGAAGTCGTGGTATCCGCGTGTGCGCTTCAGCATTTGCCAGTGCTCATATTCGTGGCGGCCAAACAAGTACCGCGCGTTGGGAAACGTAGGCACCCATTGGCCGTTCACTTTGCGGGTGTTCCAGCCGACGTGATCGAAGTGCATGTGCGTACACAAAACTTTCGCGATCGTGTCCGGCGCGTACCCGGAAACCGTCAGGTCCTCAATGAACGAAGTCTGCATGTTTGTAAATATCGGGTACTCGCGCCGGCGATCGTTGCCGATACAGGTGTCAATCATGATTTTTTGCGTGCCGGAACGCAGAACAAAAGCCTGAAACGAGATCTTCATTCGACCATCGGGCGTAGCAAAATGCGGGAAAAGCCAGTCGTACCGTTTAGCGAGTTCCGGCGTCGCTCCGGGCATTAGTACGTCAAAAGGATCTTCATGCGCGTTGACTTCGACAATGCGGACGACTTCGACGTCTCCAATTTTCCACTTCCGGATGTGCTCGGCGGCCATCGCGTTCTCCCAATTATTGGCGATCTTGTGTTAATGGAATCGGTGGAGGCGGCGTCCGCCCCAAAATCATGTCCGATGCTTTTTCCGCCACCATCACCACGGGCGCATTCGTATTCCCGCCCATGAGTCTCGGGAAAATCGATGCATCGGCGACCCGCAAACCATCGACGCCGCGCACCTTGAGCTCAGGAGTGACGACGGAAGCGTCATCAACTCCCATACGGCAGCTTCCCGCCGGATGAAACACGGTTGCAGTGGTGTCTCGGAGATAGTTCTTGAAGTCGTCGTCGGTTTCCACTTTCGCTCCGGGCAGAAACTCGGTCCCTTTGTACGGGGCGAATGCAGGGGCTCCCAGGATCCTACGCGCCAGCTTCAGGCCGCGCACCAGCGGGCCGAAGTCTTCGGGCTCGCCTAATATATTGGGGTCGATGATCGGAGCTTCATGCGGATCCGGACTCGACAGGGCGATACGGCCACGGCTCTTGGGGTACAAGAGGACGACGCTGATGTTATATCCGTGCCCGAGCGGCAACGGAAACGTCGATTGATTGCGGCGCGCCGGCTGGAAGACGATTTGGGTGTCAGGACGGTCAAGGCCGCTCGTCGTCTTCACAAACGCATGCGACTCGAAGACATTGCTCGCGAATGGTCCCTTGCGCATCAACAGATATTCCAAGACGTTCCACGCTCCGCGCGGGAGTGCCTTCAGCGAAATTCCGTATGAAGTGGAGTTCGAAGTGCGCATCAGCACCGCGGACGCAACATGGTCGTGATAATTCGCACCGACACCCGGCAGATTGTGTTGGACGGGAATTCCCATAGATTGCAGCGCAGCACCATCGCCTATGCCCGAGAGCAACAGGATTTGAGGGGATCCGATGCTGCCGGCCGAGAGGATGACCTCGCGTCGCGCTCCGATGCGGCGTGTCTCATTGCTCTGTTCGATTTCGACGCCGGTCGCGCGGCGATTTTCAAGGACGACGCGGGTGACCAAGCATTCGGTCAACACGGTAAGGTTAGGCCGATTCATCGCAGGTTTGAGGAAAGCCGTCACTCCCGATTCTCGTCGGCCAGCTTTGATCGTGCCCTGGCGCGGACCGTAGCCCTCCGTATCCGCGCCATTGAAATCGTCGTTGCGGCGATATCCCAACGATTGCATAGCTTCCCAAAAAGCTGCATTGAGCGGATTGGGCCGCGGGATGCTCAGGACATTCATCGGCCCGCCTTTCCCGTGATACGGCGAGTCATGGAAGGCTTCGTTGTTTTCAGAGCGGATGAAGTAGGGGAGCACTTCTTGATAGCTCCAGCCTCGGTTTCCCGCCGCCGCCCAATCGTCGTAGTCGCGCGGATTGCCGCGGATATACACCATACCGTTGATGGAGCTCGTACCACCGAGGACGCGGCCCCGCGGAATTGGAACTTTTCTTCCGTTGAGGCCTTTCTGCGGCGCCGACCAGTAGCCCCAGACAATATTCGGTCTTATCATCGCCGCGGCAACCAGGGCTGGCACATGAATGAACGGGTGACGATCCTTAGGTCCCGCTTCGATCAGGCAGACGCGATTCGATCGATCCTCCGACAGCCGGTTGGCAAGCACGCAGCCCGCCGTTCCTGCTCCGACGACCACATAATCGTACACGCGGTTGGTGTCCTGACTCGTCATCGCAGCTCCGCCGCATTGGGTTGCTCTCGAAACTGAGTGAATGCTCGAATTGGATAGTCGTGGTCAACGCAAATATTCTTCCGAGTCCATCCGCATCTTCGAGACGCCGGCACCTCTTTTAGCCACGACCTGCACTTCCGTCGCGTCCTTTCTGAACGGATTCCCAAGGATTGTCAAGAGAAGCGTGCGCGGGAAGTGGCTCCGCGGGGTGTTTCTGTGGCGTTACACGAACCAAAGACACACCGCGCGAGGGGGGACGATTCAAGCAAACGGAAGATCCAAGTTTATTGTTCGCCAAGCACCGTTCAGTTGATCAAATTCGCTCGAATGACATATAGTCAGCGGCTCTGCTGCTGGCGCAATGTGTTGCGGAGGTGAACGCATGGATCTGATTCGAGTCGAAGCGGAAGACAAAGTAGCACTGAACGGGCTCATTTGGACGCCCCAGAAGCGGGCCGATGCGCTCGTGATCTTAGTGCCTGGCGCAACGACAGGCGCGGCCCTTGTGCCCTCGCATGACTACTACCCGATGGCTAATGCGCTGATTGAAAAGGGCTACACCTTCGTGATCGCCAATATGCGCGCCTCCTATAACTATCCCTACGCGGAGTACGCAGACGCGATCAAGGACATCGCGGCCTTCGTCGCCCATGGCAAATCGGCGGGTTACACTCGCATCGCGATCCTGGGAATCAGTCTCGGCGGCCCTCGTATGGCGCAGTATATGGCTGAGCGCAACGACCCCGCCGTCAAGGCCGTCGGTTTCATCGCTTCCATCCCTTCGCCTTATCTGGAGTTTCAAATCCGTTCAACCGAGGCGGAAAAGAAACGGCTCGAGGACGTCCTCAAGCGCGCGCGCTCACTGGTCGAGCAAGGCAAAGGGCTGGAACCGCTCGCGTTCGAGAACTGGTTCCCCGACGGGCGCTCCTTCATGGCGACGGCGAAATCGATGATTGGATTTTTCGGAGCGCCGAGCGATCCGAGCGCGCCGAGTTCGGTCCGATTCGGTCCGCAGATCAAGGTCCCCGCGCTCGTGATCCATGGCGAGAAGGACGAGATATCGTTTCCGCCCAACGCTCAGGCGATTTACGACAGCTTGACGTCGTCGCCGAAGCGCGAATTAATCTGGGTTCCGGGCGCGAGCCACTATCTATCTCCGGGACCAATCGCCGAGGCGTACGCCACGAAGATCGCCGCGTGGCTGGTGAAAAGCATGCCGGTCGAGCCGCTCCAGGAATCGGCCTTTGCAAAATGAAAATGAAGCGGAAAAACAACCGCCTTCCGAGAACGTAGTGGATGCTCGCATTGGCACTGCGCGAAGAAGTCGTCTGGTATTTACGATGGGTTGCGAAATCGGGCGAGACGACAGCTTCGAGAAAGGCAAGCTAGGCTGGCTGTGGACGTATGTGCGCACCGAGCGCAGCCGTCCGTTGCTGGACTCGCTGAAGCAGTGGCTCGAAGAAACTTTGGTGAAGCTGTCGAAGAAATCGGAGACCGCCCAGGCGGTGCGTTACGCGCTGGGCCGCGCTCGTGCGCTACGTGGACGATGGCCGCTTGGAGATGGATAACCACGTTGCCGAACGGGCGTTGCGCGCGGCGGCCTTGGGTCGGAAGAATTACTTGTTCGCAGGCTCGGACCGGGGCGGCGAGCGCGCCGCTGCGATCTACAGCCTGGTCGGCACGGCCAAACTCAATGGCGTTGATCCTGAAACATACTTGCGCGGGGTGCTCTCGCGCATCGCCGATCACCCGGTAAGCCGCATCGAAGAACTGCTGCCCTGAAACCTCACCGCCGATCAGGTCGCGGAACCGACTCACGCCGCCTAGTCAATCGCGCCGGTCAAGACGGTCTTCGACCGACGCTTTACTGCCAGCCTACTGGATTGATGAGAGCTTTCCCGATGGTGCCGGAATTGGGTATGTAATTAGCTACGGAGACAATATTCAGGCGAACCGGGATTACTACATACCGGCTGGCGGTCAGGGCGGCAGCGCTTCTCTCCCCAAGCGCTGCCTTGGCTCCTTGTTCCGCTTCATCCCTCCACCGATACAGAAGCGACGGCGAGATGCCATGCTTTCGGCAGGTCTCCGAGACGTTCCCGTTCTTCATTGCTTCCTGCACGATCTGCCACTTTTCTTCCGGGGTTCGATCTACGCGTGGTCTTCTGCCCATGCTGCCTCCTGTTTGGGAGGCCCTGATTCTACCTAGAACTCATTGGGCTCTGTTGACATCCTCGCTACACCAATGAAAATTGGAGATATCCGACCGTTCAAAACTGTTGTTTGCTATCGAGGCAGGAGGTGCGATGGCCGAAGTCGGACTCCTGCCCTTCGCTCGGATCGCCCTGCAAGTCTCCCAAGCGGTGCTTCCGCGCTACCGCAGCCGTTTCAGCAAACACC
>Ga0209061_1002413_pt1 | contig 23889 bp, 21 predicted proteins | sample Coa_R1_10_FD_187157 | JGI IMG/M metagenome (GOLD analysis project Ga0209061, IMG submission 187157) | Surface soil microbial communities from Centralia Pennsylvania, which are recovering from an underground coalmine fire - Coalmine... | ecosystem: Environmental > Terrestrial > Soil >...
GATCCCAACATCATCGATGCCGGCTGGCTTGGCGAACAAGTCGCCCAGCTCGCAAAACGCTGGTCACGAAGAGCAGCGTCCAAACGCCCGCGCCTCACATAATCCGCGGTGCTCACCGGATGCTCACGATGCAGCCGCTCCCGGCGGTGTTGTGGGTGCATGGCGGCGGCTTTATTTCCGGATCGCGCACGGATCTGTCCGGCTATCTGCAGATATTGGCGTCGCACGGCTTCGTCACCATCGGCATCGACTATACCACAGCGCCGGAAGCGCGCTTTCCCACCCCGCTGCGGCAGACCAACCAGGCGCTTGCCTACATCCTCGCCAATGCAGGCCGCTTCAACATCGACCCGCTGCGAATCTTTCTCGCGGGCGACTCCGCCGGTGCGCAGATCGCGGCGCAGACGGCGCTTGCAATTGCCGATCCGGCCTATGCGCAGCGCCTCGCGATCGAGCCAGGAGTGGCCCGACTCGCCCTGAGAGGACTTGTCCTGTTCTGCGGGCCTTACGATCCGGCGATTATGAATTTCGAGGGGCCGTTCGGGAACTTCATGCGCACCGTGATTTGGTCCTATGTTGGAACTCGTGATCCCCGTGATCCGCGTGTGGCGGAACTGTCAGTAACGCCTCACGTAACATCCGTGTATCCACCGGTATTCATCTCGGTTGGCAACGCCGACCCGCTGGCACCGCAATCCATAGCATTGGCCGACGCATTGCGCGCCAAAGGTGTCGAGGTCGACGCGCTCTTCTTCGCCAAAGATCATCAACCGCCTTTAGACCACGAATACCAGCTGCTCCTCTCGACCGAAGCCGGGCGGCTTGCCCTTGAACGCTCCGTTGCTTTCCTGATGGCGCATGCGTCGGCCACGAAAGCTGATTCAAGACCAAAAGTGACTGAACAGAGCAAATAACTGGACACCGGTTCCAAAATTATATTTGAGCGCCAGCGGCGACAAGCTGCTTCGGATGCGCCGAACTTGGTGGTGCCAGCGAAGATGTGGACCGGGCTTGTCACCGCTCCGGTGCGACATTGCGATCCAGGGCTTCAACGCAATCCAGCCGTGGGCGGCCACGCTTTCGATCGTGTCGCCTGCCGCCTGAACTCGGCGCGATCGGCGTGCGTGTGAAGCTGGTGCAGCCGGGCTACGGCCCCACGACGCGTTTCACGCAGAATACGGACGTCGATTTCGAGGTGGCGATCCCGGAAGCCTACAAGCCCTTCGCGCAGCCCATCCTCGCGGGCTTTGCGGAACCAAAGCTCACGACGACGCCGGCCAATGTCGCCGAAGGCGTGTGGCGCGCCGTGCACGACGAGAGCGGCGCGCTGCGCTTTCCGGCCGGCCCCGACGCCGTCGCGCTGGCCAATGCCCGCTAGCAGGCGGAACCGGCGTGCTCGTCACTTTCGCTGTACGCCCGTGTGTGTGCAGCCGAAATCTTATGTCCAATCAACATGGCCGAGGCCGACGCTGCGCTGACACGGTTCGAACTCGTGATCTTGCCTTCGGCCCCCATAACCATCGTCACGCCATGATTTCTATTTGCGCGCCACAGTATCCGGCTGTCCGACCCCCGAACTTCTATCCTTCCCTTTCGAAGGCTATTGCGTTCTTTTCTCCAAAAACGACAGCCGGGGAGATAGCGAATGACTCGCGGAAACGGCGCCCCAATCAAGCGGACCATACGCCGGCACCAGCTGCGCGAAATGGTGCCGCTTGCCGACAGCACGATCTACGAGATGGAGCAGCGCGGCGAGTTCCCGCGCCGTTTTGCCCTATCGCCGAGATGCGTCGTGTGGGACCTGGCCGAAGTCGAGGCCTGGCTCGCCGCGCGGCGAGCGTCACCGGTGCGACGCGCCCAGCATCCCGATGTCCGCCAGCGCCGTGCCCGCCCGGTCAGAGAGCGGGATCAGGCGCGAGGAGAGGCATCGAAGGCGGGATGAGCACCGGCACGTATTTCTCGCCCGCCACCCACGCATCGACGATGTTCGACCACTCTTGCAGCATATGCCGGCGCTGCACCTCGTACTCGGCCTTGTTGTAGACGCCGCGGGAGGAACGACCCTCCTCATGCGCGAGGCACTTCTCGATCCAGTCGCTGTTGAAGCCGAGCTCGTTGAGCAGCGTCGATCCGGTCCGGCGCAGGTCATGGACGGTGAACGGCTCGAGCGGCAGCCCTTCCTTCTTCGCCTGCTCCACGACGAGATAGGTGACGCGGTTGAAGGTGGCCCGCGACATGGGCGCATCGGCATCGTAGCGCGATGGCAGGACGTACCGTGAATTGCCGGCGCAAGTCTTGAGGGCGATGAAGATGTCGAGCGCCTGGCGCGAAAGATAGACGTTGTGCGCCTTGGAGCGCTTCATCCGCTCCTTCGGGATCGTCCAGACGGCAGTCTCGAAATCGATCTCGTCCCACACCGCGTCCTGCAGCTCGCTCTTCCGCACCATCGTCAGCAGGATCAGCTTCAAACCGAGACGGATCGTCGGCAGCGTTGCGACATTCTCGAGCTGCTTGAGCATGATCCTGATTTCGGTCGGCGACAGCGAGCGATCCCTTGGGGTGAAATGGGCAATCGCCGAGGGGCCTACCTCGTCGGCCGGATTGGTGACCTTCTCGCCGTGGAGGATGGCGAACCCATAGATCTGCTTGACGATGTCGCGGACGTGGAGCGCCGTCGCCGGCGCGCCGCGGTCGACGATGGCGCCGCAATGTGCCCGCAGGTCATCCGGCGTGATCTCCGTGAGAAGCCGCTTGCGCCAAGCCGGCAGAAGTTCGCGCTCGAAGATCGCCCGGCGCATGGACCGCGTGCTGTCGGCCATCGGCGCCATGGTCAGCCATTTCTCGCCGAATTCGCCGAAGCTCTTCGCCTCGAGAAGCCGCCGCTTGGCGCGCTGCTTTTCAAAGGCGGGCGAGCGCCCCTCCCGGATCATGCGCTTGGCGTCGATGCACAGCTCGCGCGCTCGCGCGAGCGAGATTCCGGCCTTGTCGTACCTCCCGAGCACGACGGTCTCGCGCCGCCCGTTCAGACGGTAGTCCAGGCGGAACGACACCGTTCCCGTCGTGCTCACCAGTACGTACATACCGTCACGGTCGGTGACCTTGTACGGTTTCTCCTTTGGTTTCAAGTTCTTAAGCGCCACGTCCGTCAGCATCTCCGCACGCCTCTCGACCCGCAATACCGTCAGCCATTTTTGGGCCGCCGATCCGACGATAATCACGATATTTCAATAGCTTAGATCACAAAAAATACCGTCAGCGGCCATCTGGACGGTGACGGTAGCGGCAGGAGTCGGACTTGGCAACGGTATCGTGCACCGTCAGGCGGTCCGTCGGCGCCCATCTTTGCGGGCCGATAGACGTTGAACGTCAATCGACGTTTTGCTATCTAGATCAATATGTTAGGTGGAAATCGCAGGATACTGCGGGATACCCTGGGCGGGCCCTGAATCATTCCCACTCGATTGTCCCCGGCGGCTTGGTCGTCACATCATAAACGACACGGTTGATTCCCTTGACCTCGTTGATGATGCGCGTTGCCGTCCGGCCAAGAAAAGTCATATCGAAAGGGAAGAAATCCGCGGTCATACCGTCGGCAGAGGTTACCGCGCGCAGCGCGCAGGCGAAATCATACGTCCGGCCGTCACCCATGACGCCAACAGTCCGCACCGGTAGCAGAACCGCGAATGCCTGCCAGATTTCATCGTAAAGGCCAGCCTTGCGGATCTCTTCGAGATATATGGCATCCGCCTGACGCAAAATTAAGAGCTTTTCAGGCGTAATGCCGCCGGGACAGCGTAGCGCCAATCCCGGCCCCGGAAACGGATGCCGGTCAACGAAATGCTTTGGCAAGCCCAATTCACGGCCAAGCACCCGCACCTCGTCCTTGAACAATTCGCGCAAGGGCTCAATGAGCTTCAAGTTCATCCGCTCGGGAAGACCGCCAACATTATGATGCGACTTGATCGTGACAGAAGGCCCCCCGCTGAAGGAGACGCTTTCGATCACATCTGGATAGAGTGTGCCCTGCCCCAAAAATTCTGGTGCCCCGCCCCCGTCAGCCGAGATCCTCTTGGCTTCGCGTTCGAAGGTCTCGATGAACAGCCGCCCGATGATCTTGCGCTTTTCTTCCGGGTCGGTGATTCCGCTCAAGGCATTGAGGAAGAGCTCCGATGCTTCCACATGGACGAGAGGAATATTGTAGTGGCCGCGAAACAGGCTGACGACTTCCTCGGCCTCGCCAAGCCGAAGCAGGCCGTGATCGACAAAAACGCAGGTCAGACGGTCGCCGATCGCCTCATGAATCAACAGCGCGGTGACCGCTGAGTCGACCCCGCCGGAGAGGCCGCATAAAACCCGGCCTTGACCGGCCTGTGCGCGAATCGCAGCAACCGCTTCTTGACGGAACGCCCCCATCGTCCAGTCTTTCTTAAGCCCCGCGATCTTGTGAACGAAATTCGCAATCAGCCTGGCGCCGTCCGGCGTATGCGCCACCTCGAGATGAAACTGAACTCCGTAAAGATGCCGGGATGGATCTGCGATCGCCGCCATTGGCGCATTGGGGGAGGCGGCGATACGCAAAAACCCCGCCGGCAGTTCGGTCACCGCGTCGCCATGGCTCATCCAGACGGGATAACATCGGCCTTTTGTCCACACCCCGTCAAACAGAGCACTTTTTTGCAAAACCTCGACTTCGGCGCGGCCAAATTCACGCTTGTGGCCGGCAGCGACCTTGCCGCCCAATTGGACCGCCATCACTTGCTGACCGTAGCAGATGCCAAGGATGGGCACACCAGCCTCGAAAAGAATCTCGGGAATGCGCGGCGCGCCCTTATCATGCACGGAAGCGGGACCACCGGAGAGAATCACTGCTTTCGGACGCAAGTTCGCAAATGCCGCCGCCGCTTTCTGGACCGGCGCGATCTCGCAATAGACCCCCGTCTCGCGGACGCGGCGCGCGATCAATTGCGTCACCTGCGAGCCGAAATCGACAATCAGAACCTTGTCGTGATGCGAAACTATGCTGCTATGGAGCGGGTCCTCTACCGCCATGACCTCTTCCCCCGGCCAAAGCGTTCGCTTAGGCGATCGCTCTACGCCACGCAAGCTTCACCTGTGGGAGAAAGCCGCCGGTGCAACCCTGCGCTTCCTGCCGCCATACAGCCCGGACTTCAACCCTATTGGAGAGGCATTCTCCCGGCTCAAAGCCACGCTCCCAAGGCGGGCGAGCGAACCGTCTCCGCCTATGGGATCCGATCGGCAGGCCCGCCGATATCTTCCAGCCCGCCGAATGTGCCAGCTACTTCAGATCATGCGGACATGAACCAGAATGCCAGAATGGATGGAAACCGCTCTAACACGCCTACAGAATGAATTTTCGTTGATGTTTTATAAAGAGCAATCCCAGCCGTTCTGTCAAAAAATTATAAACCTCAGGCTGAGCCGCAGCGGACTCAGTAGACGCGGTTGACGCAGAAATCGACGACGTCGCTCAAGGCGAATTTCCAGGGCGAGGGCGGGAACAGCTCCAAGGCGTCGCGTGCCATGGCACCGTAATGGCGGGCGCGCTCGATGGTATCCTCGAGTGCGCGGTGCATATGAAGGGTCGCGATCGCGGTTTCGAGGTCGCCATCGAGGATTTCGCCTTGCTCAAGAGTTCGCCGCCAGAACTCTCTTTGCTTTTGCGAGCCGCGCCGGAATGCCAGAACGACTGGCAAGGTAATTTTGCCCTCCCGGAAATCATCGCCGACATTCTTTCCGAGCTTGGCGGAGGTTCCGCCATAATCGAGCGCGTCATCGATGAGCTGGAAAGCAATTCCGAGATTGAGGCCATAGCCGCGGCAGGCTGCGATCTCGGGCTTCGGCCTTTGCCCCAAAATGGCGCCGACTTCGGAAGCGGCGCCGAAAAGAGCGGCTGTCTTGGCGCGAATCACCGCGAGATAATCATCCTCGCTCGTCTCGGTATCCTTCGCGGCGGATAGCTGCAGCACCTCGCCTTCCGCGATCACGGCGGCGGCGGAAGAAAGAACATCGAGGCAAGGCAGAGATCCCACTTCGACCATCATCTTGAAGGCTTGGCCGAGAAGATAATCGCCAACGAGCACGCTCGCCGAATTGCCCCAAAGCATGCGTGCCGCGAGCTTGCCCCGCCGCATATCGCTTTCGTCCACGACATCATCGTGAAGGAGCGTCGCCGTGTGCATGAATTCCACGGAGGCGGCGAGCTTGATATGTCCGGAGCCGCTATAGCCGCAAAGCCCGGCTGCCGCCAGGGTCAGCATGGGACGCAAGCGCTTGCCGCCTGATGAAATCAGGTGATTGGCGACTTCCGGGATCATCGAGACATCGGATGCCGCGCGCGAGAGGATCGTTTGATTGACCCGCTCCATATCGGCCGCCACCAAAACGAGCAGTCCTTCGATGCTGGGCTCCTTCGTTTTCTCGTCGAGAGGGATGACAACACCCAAGATTCAATTCTCCGAATGGCGGGGCACCGTTGAGGATGCGGTTTCTATTAGGACGCGGTTTCACGCTTAGCAACCGGGCTAAACCTGGAGCCGCCTTAATGCCCAGCATGGGAACAAAGGTCAAATCAAACCCAAACCGTGCTGGGAATGGATGATAAAAGCCTGCTCGAATGATACGGAAGTACTGACGTCACATGCCAATATAAAATCCGGGAGGCCTGCTGCATGGGCAGCCCAGTGAGCACGGGGGGAATGAGCCGGATTTCGAAACGGGCCTGCCGTTGCCCGCCAGTGCCCTATCTACGGTTCCGGGCCCATAAGGGCTGGAACACCCTTTAATAAGAAGATGCTCCTCAATCAGGGGGAATGGATTGATCGAACTTTTACGTACAAATGATCTTGTGGTGATCTCGAAGGCTGAAGCCGTGCTCGCGGAAGCCGGCATCGAGGCTTTCCTTGCCGACCGGCACATGAGTGCCCTCGAAGGGTCCTTGTCTTTTTTGCCGCGCCGAATCCTCGTTCCAGAGGAGATGGCGCCGCGCGCGCGAAGGATTTTGCAGGAAGCGGGCCTTGGCCCGGAATTGCGCGATGGGTGAAGCGGCGGACGCCGGACCAGCTCTTGTCACCGATGCGTTCTTGGGCGGCCGGCTGCTGCTTCGTCAGCCAGTCAAGGGCCACCGGGCGGGCACAGATGCCGTGCTTTTGGCGGCGGCGGCGCCGGGCGCCTTTTCTGGCTTTGCCGTTGACGCTGGATCAGGGGTTGGCGCCGCAGGTATAAGCTTGGCAGTGACAAGGCCCGGCCTTCGCATTGGCCTTTTGGAGAACGATCCGCTGCTTGCCGGATTGGCGCGCGAGAATCTGCTGCAGAATGGGATCGCGGAACGCGGCAGCGTCATCGAGACCGACCTCTTGTCCCCCTCCAGCAGGCGTGCCGCGGGGCTGGCCGGGGAAAGCGCCGGTCTTGTGATCACCAATCCCCCCTTTCTCGATCCGGGCCGGTCGCGGCTCTCACCGGACGCCCGCAAGAGACGCGCCCATGTGATGCCGGCGCCCGGTCCGGCAGCGCTTGCCGCGTGGATCGGAGCTGCACTCGCTTTGGTTGTGCCGGGCGGTTTGCTGATCTTGATCCATCGCCCGGACACTTTGCCCGTTATCCTTGCGGCCTTGGCAGGGCGGGCGGGAGGCATCACGGTTTTGCCGGTTTATCCCCGGCGTGAGGCCGATGCGCGCCGGATTCTCGTGCGTGCAAAGAAGGGCAGCTGCGCGCCGCTTGCCATTGCCCCTCCGCTTATTCTCCATGACGGGAAAAGCTTCACCCCGGCTGCGGAGGCCATCCATCGCGGCGATTTGCTGATCGATTGGTGAATAGGTGAATATCCGTGCGGCGGAGGGGGACGCGGAAGGTGCTCCGCAGGAAGGCCGGTTTCCTGGCCCTCCTGTTTGTTGCTGTTTATTATTATTATTATTATTATAGTAATAGTAATAGTGCCGGTGCCAATAGCGATGACGCCAAGGATGTCAATAGTATCTGTAATGCCATCTATGCCATCTATGCCGTCTATGCCAGTAATGCCTCCTATAATACCAGTAAGCCTTTTCCACTGAAACTTTGGGGGTTGGAGTTGCAAGGCTGCCTGCGGCTGGCGCCATGCTCATGAGGCTTGTAGCCGGTGCCGCTTTGGCGAGACCGGCCATACCGCCATAGGCGGCCAAGGCCGCAACGGCCAATATTCTTAAAAACTTCATTTTGCCTCCTGGAGGTCAATGACTTGAACATTGAAACACCGCCACCATTTAAACTGTCTCCTTCGTGGCGGCCTTGACAAAATAGGGGCCGCCGGGCCATTGCCCAGCCCCAGAGCGCCTTCTGATGAAATATTCTGCGGCTTGGCGCTTTCGCCTTTCGTTTCTTTTCCAGCGCGGAGAGAGAAAAGCGGGCCGTCCTAAGAGGTCGGATCATGAAGACTGCGGCATATGCGGCGGCAAAGGAAGACGCTTCCGGTACATTCGGCAAGGCCCGTTCCTTTCAAGACCTCATTTTGACCCTCCAGATGTTCTGGGCCGGGCAAGGCTGCGTGATCCTGCAGCCCTATGACCTCGAAATGGGCGCTGGCACATTTCATCCGGCGACCGCGCTGCGCGCGCTTGGGCCGCGTCCCTGGAAGGCGGCCTATGTGCAGCCTTCGCGGCGCCCAAAGGATGGGCGTTATGGTGAGAACCCCAACCGCCTGCAGCATTTCTATCAGTTCCAGGTCATCCTGAAGCCTTCCCCGCAAGATATTCAGGCTCTCTACTTGGCCTCGCTGGAAGCGATCGGGGTCGATCTTCACCTTCACGACATCAGATTCGTCGAGGACGATTGGGAGAGCCCAACGCTCGGCGCCTGGGGGCTTGGCTGGGAATGCTGGTGTGATGGCATGGAGGTTTCGCAATTCACCTATTTTCAGCAGGTCGCGGGCATTGAATGCGCCCCCGTTTCCGGTGAACTGACCTATGGTCTCGAGCGGCTTGCCATGTATGTGCAAGGGCTCGACAATGTATTCGACATCAATTTCAACGGCCGCGAAGGATCCGAGAAAATTACCTATGGAGATGTCTTCAAACAGGCCGAGGAGGAGTATTCACGCTATAATTTCGAGGCCGCGGATGCCGGAGTCCTCTTCCGGCATTTCAAGGATGCGGAAGCCGCCTGCCGGGCGCTTCTTGATCGCGGCGAGGCAGGCGAGCGGCATCTCTTGGCGCTGCCCGCCTATGATCAATGCATCAAAGCGTCGCATATTTTCAATCTCCTCGATGCGAGGGGAGTCATCTCCGTGACCGAGCGGCAGAGCTACATTTTGAGGGTGCGGGAACTTGCCAAGCGCTGCGGCGCAGCCTGGCTGAAGACGGAGGCAGGCGGGGGGTGAAGAAGGGGCTTCCGCATCCCCCTTTCCGGGATCAAGGCCGAAATCTCCCCTCCCGGCAATCATGAGCGCATGCTCCCGCCGGATCACGCGCCCATTCGGCAGTACGGGGAAACCTATCAGTAGTAGTAATAGGGATAACCGTAGGGGTAATTATACGCGTAATAGGGATATCCGTAAGGATAATTATACCCCCACCCTGTTAACGCCTCAAAGGGAAGCGCAGCCAGGCCGAAGGCTCCGGTGACAGCCGCCCCCACCGGGTTCCAGCCATAATAATATCCGTTATGACGGTACCAAGCATAATGATGCCTGTGATGATGGTACCAGACATGATGGGGATTGGTGCGGCAATATCGCCAGCCGTGGGTATGGTAGGCAGCCCGCACGATTGGCGCAGGCGGCGCGACGGCTTGCGAGCTTGCCACGCTCATCGGACCCGCCGAGGCGGCCGCCGTCAGCGCGAGCAGGGCAGCACCCGAGATCAGGGAAGTTTTCATCTTATCCATGACACACCTCCTGTGAGGTCCGGCAAACGCTCGCTTGGTACAATCGTTCCTGGAAAATCGTTGAAAGCGGATCATTTCGCAGTGAGGGTTTCTTCCCGGGCTGGCTGCGTCTATAGAAGGCGGCTCATTGTCATCCCATCCAAAGAGCTGTGCGGACTGAAACGACACAATGCCAGATCTTCTGCTTGAACTTTTTTCGGAGGAAATACCCGCTCGCATGCAGGCGCAGGCGGCAGAAGATCTTTGCCGTCTCGTGACCGAAGCCTTGCGCGTGCGCGGCCTTTCCCACGAAGGCGCGGCGAGCTTTGCAACGCCGAGGCGGCTTGCCTTGCATATTTCAGGTCTGCCAGCCCGCCAGCCTGATATGCGTGAGGAAAAGCGGGGCCCCAGGGTCGGCGCCCCTGATGCCGCCGTGCAAGGGTTTTTGAAAAGCGCAGGCCTTGCTTCGCTCGCCGAGGCCAAAATCCAAAGGGATCCAAAAAAAGGAGAGTTCTATACCGCCATCATCGAGCAAAAGGGGAGGAACACCCTCGATGTCCTGGCGGAAGTCCTGCCTTCCGTGATCAAAAGCTTTCCGTGGCCAAAATCCATGCGGTGGGGTGCCGCCTCGGTACAGCCCAACGCCTTGCGCTGGGTGCGCCCGCTTCATGCGATTCTTGCCACATTCGGGCCCGAAACCGAAGATCCGGAGGTGGTCCCTTTCTCGGTCGATGGCATCAGCGCCGGCCAATATACGTTCGGTCACAGATTCATGGCGCCCGGCAGAATCCGCGTGCGCCGTTTCGATGATTACGTTCCGGCACTCGAAAAAGCCAAAGTCGTCCTCGACCCGGCGAGGCGGCGCGACATCATTCTTCATGACGCGCGCGATCTCGCTCTGGCGCTGGGGCTTGAGCTTGTCGAGGATGAGGCGCTTCTCAATGAGGCCGCGGGGCTTGTCGAATGGCCCGTGGTGCTGACTGGCGAATTCGATATGGCATTTCTTGATCTTCCTCCGGAAGTCATCAGGACCACGATAAGGGCTAATCAGAAGTGTTTTGTGCTGAAGAATCCAGCGAGCGGGAAACTCAGCAATAAATTCGTCCTTGTTGCGAACATCGAGGCGCCAGATGGCGGCGCCGCGATTGCCGCAGGCAATGCCCGTGTCGTTCAGGCGCGGCTGTCCGACGCCAAGTTTTTCTTCGAGACCGATCTTAAAGTCCAACTCGAAGACAGGCTTGCCAAGCTCGATCAGATCATCTTTCACGAGAAGCTCGGGACGCAAGGCGAGCGGGCAAGGCGGCTTGCAGGTCTTGCCCGAGAAATCGCCCACCACATTGGGGCGGACCGCGCCCTCGCCGCAAGGGCGGCGCTTCTTGCCAAAGCCGATCTGACATCGGAAATGGTCGGCGAATTTCCTGAACTGCAGGGCGTGATGGGGCGCTATTATGCGCAGGCGCAGGGGGAAGAGGGAAGCATCGCCAGGGCGATCGAGGACCATTACAAGCCGCAAGGCCCAAGCGACCGCGTGCCTTCAAATCCGGTCGCAATCAGCGTCGCGCTCGCCGATAAGCTCGACCTGCTGATGGGATTCTTCACGATTGGTGAAAAGCCGACCGGCAGCAAGGACCCTTACGCCTTGCGGCGCGCCGCGCTTGGAATTGTTGCGCTCATCCTCGAGAACAAGCTGCGCCTGCGGCTCCGGTCCCTTTTTGCGGTGACTTTCGCTTACGGCACCTATGGAAGGGAGTGCGAAGCAGAGCCCTTATTCGACGAACTGATGAGATTTTTCAACGACCGTCTCAAGGTCTACTTGCGCGAGCGCGGAACGAGATACGATCTCATCGATGCGGTCTTCGCCCTGGAGGACCAAGACGATCTTCTGCTGATCGTGTCACGCGTGGAAGCGCTTCAACGTTTCCTGGAGACGGAGGAAGGCAGGAATCTCCTCGCCGGTTACCGCCGCGCGGCAAACATCCTTCGCGCCGAGGAGAAAACCGATGGGCCAGGGGCCTTCGATGGCGCGTGTGATCCCGCGCTTCTCCAGAGCCCGGCTGAGAAGCAGCTTTGGGACAAAATTCAAACCATCGGCGCGGACACAAGGCAGCACGTGTCGCTGGCCGAGGCGCGCATAGGGCGGCAGGGATTTGAAGGGCGAACGCCTTTTGAAGATGCGATGGAATCGCTGTCCTCTTTGCGGGTGCCGGTTGATCTCTTTTTTGAGAACGTGACTGTCAACGCTGAAAACCGGGAGCTGCGGATGAATCGCCTGCGGCTCTTAAATCAGCTGCGGACCGCCATGCACGCTGTCGCCGATTTTTCGAAGATCGCTGGCTGACCGCAAGAGGCCTCTGTCCCAGAACTTTGGTCCCGGGGGCAAGCGGACCGCTGCCGCACGGCAGCTCAGGCCTCTATCAATCGCTGCGACAACCCTGTCCCGAAGCTGGGCCCGGTCCATCCCCCGGTACAGCTTTTCAGGGCCCTCAGGAATGAGGGCGAGATTTATCGCGGATGCCGCTTCCCGGCCCTGCCCTGCAAATTGCATCAGAAAACCGGCCGGTCTTACAAATCGGCGGAGAGGCGTTGTCTTTGACTTTGTAAGGTCTTGAGCCTCGGCCGGACCATCTTTTCACGTGAAACATTTGGGTATGAAAGAGCCCGCCGCCGGACGGGCAAGCCAGGCTCCCCGCCGGTTGCAACGCCTCACGCGATCGTGACGCGAACGCGGCAGTGTCACGCCATCGTTATGTGAACGCGGCGCTGAATATTTCTAAAGAAGGAGAATGTTGATCCTTCAAAACCGGAGAGGAACAAATGGCCGGTGCACTCTTCACCATTGCCGCGGCGATAGGAATATTCGTGTCGATGATTGCCTGGGCGCTTGGCGAGGACAGTAAGTAACTAAGTAACAGAGGACATTTTGGTAAGATTCGCATCACAATAAGATTCGCATCACAAGAAAAAGGGCGCCCGGAGCGCCCTTTCCAAACCTCTCTGCCTTGAGCCCTACTCCCCCGCTTCGCGCTCTTCGAGCTTTTCCTTGGCCTCGAGGTCTTCGCCCGTCGCCTGATCAACAGAACGCATTGAAAGCCGCACCTTGCCGCGGTCGTCGAAGCCGAGAAGCTTCACCTTGACCTTGTCGCCCTCCTTGACGACATCGGAGCTCTTGGCGACCCTTCCCTTGGCCAGCTGAGAAATATGGACAAGTCCATCCTTGGCGCCGAAGAAATTCACGAAGGCGCCAAAATCGACGACCTTCACCACCGTGCCGTCATAGATCTGGCCAACCTCCGGCTCGCTCACGATCGACTTGATCCAGTTGACCGCGGCGCGAATCGAATTGCCGTCGGAAGAGGCGACTTTCACCGTGCCGTCGTCCTCGATATTGATCTTGGCGCCGGTTTTCTCGACGATCTCACGGATCACCTTGCCGCCGGTCCCGATCACTTCGCGTATCTTATCGGTCGGAATCTTCAAGGTCTCGATGCGCGGCGCAAATTCGCCAAGCTCCGCCCGCGCCCCCGTGATGGCCTTGCTCATCTCGCCCAGAATATGCAGGCGGCCCTCCTTCGCCTGTTCAAGGGCCACCCGCATGATCTCTTCGTTGATGCCGGTGATCTTGATGTCCATCTGCAGCGAGGTGACGCCTTCCTCCGTACCCGCCACCTTGAAGTCCATGTCGCCAAGATGATCCTCGTCGCCGAGAATGTCGGAAAGGACAGCATAACGCTCGCCTTCGAGGATCAAGCCCATGGCAATGCCAGCTGTCGGCCGCTTCAGGGGAACGCCCGCGTCCATCAAGGCGAGCGATGAGCCGCACACGGTCGCCATGGAAGACGAGCCGTTGGATTCGGTGATCTCGGAAACGACCCGCACCGTGTAAGGAAATTCCGCCGCGCCCGGCAGCATCGGATGGATGGCGCGCCAGGCAAGCTTGCCATGCCCGATTTCGCGCCGCCCCGGCGAGCCCATGCGCCCCGTCTCGCCCACCGAATAGGGCGGGAAATTGTAATGGAGAAGGAAACGCTCCTTATAGGTGCCATCGAGACTGTCGACGATTTGCTCGTCCTCAGCGGTGCCAAGTGTCGCCACAACGAGCGCCTGCGTCTCGCCGCGGGTGAACAGCGCCGAGCCGTGGGTGCGCGGCAGGACGCCGACCTCCGCGAGAATCGGGCGAACCGTTTTGACATCGCGGCCATCGATCCGGATGCCGGTATCGAGGATATTCCAGCGGACAACCTTGGCCTGCAGATCATGGAAGACCTCGGCAACGATTTCTCTCGAAAACTTCGGCTCGGCATCGGCCGGAAAAAGTGTTTCGAACACTTTCGTCTTCACGGCATCGACCGCAGTGTAGCGGTCCTGTTTCGCGGTGATCTTATAGGCCTCCCGCAGCCCGGCTTCGGCGATCTGACGGACCGCCGCCTCGGCTTCGCTCTTGTCGGGAACGATGAGTTCGCGCGGGGGCTTCGCGGCTTTTTCAGCAAGCCTAATGATCGCATCGATCACCGGCTGGAAGCCGGCATGGCCCGCCATGACAGCCTCGAGCATCACCGCCTCGGGGAGCTCCTTGGCTTCGGATTCAACCATCAGCACCGCCTCGGCGGTTCCCGCGACAACGAGATCAAGAGACGACTGCTTGAGCTCCTCCAATGTGGGATTGAGCTTGACAGCGCCGTTGATATAGCCGACCCGCGCGGCTCCCACCGGACCCATGAAGGGAACGCCCGAAAGTGTCAGCGCCGCCGAGGAGGCAACCATCGACACGATATCGGGGTCGTTCTCAAGATCGTAGGCCAGCACCGTGGCGACGACCTGGGTATCGTTGCGATACCCGTCGGGAAAGAGCGGGCGGATGGGGCGGTCAATCAGGCGGGAGACGAGAGTCTCCCTTTCGGTTGGCCGGCCTTCGCGCTTGAAATAGCCGCCCGGAATGCGCCCCGCCGCAAAAGCCTTTTCCTGATAATTGACCGTCAGCGGAAAGAAATCGACGCCGGGCTTTGGCTCCTTCACGGAGACAACGGTGGCAAGCACGGTGGTCTCGCCATAGGTCGCAATGACGGCGCCATCGGCCTGACGGGCCATTCTGCCGGTTTCGAGGACGAGCTTGCGCCCGGCCCAATTGAGTTCCTCACGATGGATTTCAAACATCTTTCGTCTTTCTGGGTAAAGGCAAAGCCCAAGGCCAGAGCAAGACGGCGAGCCGCTGCGAAACAGCGGCCGGCGATCCTGCTTTGAGCGTTGGCCCTTGCCACGGTCCGGCGCGGCGGCCCGATGCCGCCGCCTTCCGCAAGATACAAGCCGCCACCGGCTTTGTCTTTTATATAATAGCGCCCTTGCCGCATCTGCGGAAAGCACCTGACGCTTCCGGGCCCGAAATGTTGCTCAGCCATTTGAAATTGCAAAGTTATTTGGCAAACGGACACGTTACCGCCCGCGGATGGCGCGGGCGGATTTGCCGCAACTGCCCACCTTGCGCATGAAACCGCGAAAGAGCCTTTCTAGCGGCGGATGCCCAGGCGCTCGATCAGCGACTTATAGCGGGGCTCATCCTTGGCCTTCACATAATCAAGCAGCTGGCGGCGCTGGGAGACGAGCTTCAGAAGCCCCCGGCGTGAATGATTGTCCTTCACATGCGTCTTGAAATGCTCGGTCAGATTGGCGATCCGCTCGGTCAGGATCGCGACCTGAACCTCCGGAGAGCCAGTGTCGCCCTCTTTCAGGGCATATTCCTTGATCAGCGCCTCTTTGCGCTCGGCTGTGATCGACATCGGAGAACCTCGTTCAAGAGGGAAAATATGCCATCCGCGCGGCCCGGCCGGGATGCCGTCCAGCGGGGTTCATCCGGATGGGGCGAAGCGGCGCTTATACACGAAATCGGCGGGGAGAAAAGGGAAAAACAGCGGCAGCCAAGCGGTCTGCTCGCGGTGGACTTTGGACGCTAAGCCAGCCGCCCAGCGCCAAGAAGGGCATTCGTGTGGATTTCGAACACGCTCATCCTTTTCCTTTGCCGCATCTGCTTGGCCGAAAACGAGGGATCTTTGTCCTTGTTGCAAATGAGATCGCGGAAGAAGATTGGCGCCAATGAACACCGCTTAATCCGAGGAGGAACGCGTCATGATGAACCTCCATACGCTCGTGGATCTTAACACCGCACAAGCTGATCCCGTTATCCGCAGGATCGGGCCAGCCGACCTCCGTGAGTCCCTGGCGAAGGGCGTCAACGATTTTCTTCCCACCCTTGATTTGCTGGCTGAGCCATTGGTCCTTGTTTCACTTAGCATTGTTCTTGCCAGCATCTCGATTTGCTTAATTAGCGGAGGATTTCCGCTTGTCTTTCCACTCATGTCGGGCTTCGCCCTCGTTGGCCCGGCCGTGGCCATTACTTTGTACGAAGTGAGCCGCCGCCGGGAGCTCGGCCTAGATACCGGCTGGACGAATGTTTTTGAGTTGCGGCACTTGCCCTCGCTTCCTCCAATCCTGGCACTCGGCCTTGTGCTTTTGACCTTCTTCGTTGGCTGGCAGGTAGCGGCTGAGTTGCTTTACGTATGGCTCTTCGGCCCCGCGCCGCCGGAGTCCACTGCCAGCTTCATCGCCGAGGTTCTCACGACACCGCGGGGCTGGACCTTGATCTTTCTGGGCGATGCAATCGGTTTTATCTTCGCCGCGATGGTGCTGAGCATCAGCGTCGTCTCATTTCCCTTGCTTCTCGATCGCAACGTAGGTGCCGCAGTAGCTGTTCGCACATCGGTTAGAGCGGTGCTCGCGAACCCGCTCACGATAGCCCTTTGGGGATTGATCGTCGCCATATCGCTGGTGATCGGTTTCTTGTTTGCGTTCATTGGCCTCGCATTCATGTTGCCGATTCTCGCACATGCGAATTGGCATCTCTACCGCAAGCTCGTGCAATAGGCCGCTCCGGCTCAAGAAGCTGCAGGCGTTACCGCAAGCGCAGGCAGAAAGAAGGAAGAGGATCTCGCAATGATCTCTACATCCATAGGACGCATGTCCAATGCTGCGGAACCTCGATGCTGCTAACCGGAAAGTTTGGTGAGCCATGAACATAAACACTCTCGCCACAAGTCCATCGCAAGAGCTCACAAGATCCCGCCGCATAGGAGTCTTGGTCTGGCCGGGCTGTGATGTTTTAGATGTGTGCGGACCTATCGATGTGTTTTTCTATGCAAGATACTGGCTGCAGCGGTTTGGGAGAACATGCGAACCCGGCTATCAGTGTGATATCATTGCCGCTGCCCCTGGACCGGTTAAGACGACGTGCGGAATCGAGCTGATCGCGACCCACGGTTATTCCGGCATAGAGGACGGTCTGGACACTTTAATCGTAGTAGGCGGCGCGGAGGCCGAAGAGGCGAGCAAGGATCCGTCGCTTGTCGGGTGCGCACGTTCAATGGCACCCAAGGTGCGGCGTGTTGCGTCGATTTGCACCGGCGCGTTCATATTAGCGGCTGCGGGCCTCTTGCATCAGCGGCGCGTGACGACCCACTGGCTGTTTTCGGAGGCCCTCGCGGCTTTATACCCTTCGACTGAGGTCGACTCGAGCCTCATATTCGTGCGCGATGGGAATATCTATTCTTCAGGCGGGATCACCGCAGGGATCGATCTCGCCTTGGCCCTCGTCGAAGAGGATCTCGGCCGGGAAATTGCCCTCGCCGTCGCCCGAACTATTGTGGTTTTCCCGCGCCGCCCCGGCGGGCAATCCCAATTCAGCGCCTATGTGAAGTTTCGGGATCTGGGGAAGCGGCCAGAAATACAGGAACTGCTCGCCTGGATCCTCGGTCACCCGGGGGAGGATCTTAGTGTGGAAGCCTTGGCGAATCGCATGGGCATGAGCCCGCGTAACTTCTCACGGCTCTTTCGCAGCGAGATCGGAGAAACGCCCGCGCAGTTTGCCGAACGGGCGCGGGCCGACGCAGCCCGCCTCAAACTTGAACAGACCATCACGCCGGTCGAGACCATCGCCAGGGAATGCGGCTTTGGCAATGCCGAGCGTATGCGGCGCACTTTTCAGCGCCATTTCGATGTCAGTCCCTACGACTACCGGGCAAGGTTTCGATCAACCCTGCTCATCTGAAAGTGGGGTAATGCCGCACCCCGTTTCATGAAAGCAGCTGCATAAGACGCAATGTGCAGCAAGAGAGCGCAGGCAAAGTGTCCTCTGCTTAGGGGACGCGAGGGAGACGTTTTGTGAATCAAGCGCGGCAATCTGGCTCTCCCTTGCTGTTTCTATGGCATCAGCCCGCAGCATGCCGCACGGTTTCACTCTGCACTTGGCGAATGATTCAGAGAGCAAAAGCTTTTTTTGGAGGCCCGCAATGAAAATCCATTTTCTCACCTCAGCACATAACAGCCTCAGCCAGCGGCTCCTCATCGAGCTGACCGAACGCAATCACCAAGTTACTGTGCAGATCGCTTCGAGCGCAGAAGCCATGCTGAAATCTGTCGCAGTGCACAGACCAGAGCTCATCATCGCTCCAATGCTCAAGATCGCCATCCCCGAAGCGATCTGGTCCAAGCACACCTGCCTCATCGTGCATCCAGGCATTACCGGTGACCGCGGACCTTCTTCTCTCGATTGGGCGATCTTGAGCGGGGAAAAGACGTGGGGCGTATCAATCCTGCAAGCTGCTGCCGAGTTTGATGCTGGACCGATTTGGGCCAGTTACAATTTCTCTCTGTCCGGGCGCTCCAAGGCCAAAAGCAGCCTCTACAGACACGAGGTCACGGAAGCGGCGGTACGCGGCGTTCTTGACGCCGTCGCCAAATTCGAATCGCGTCAATTCCAACCCGAGTCCCTTGATTACAGTCACCCTGATGTGCGCGGCTCTTTTCGCCCGCTTATGCGCCAGAGCGACCGTGTCATTGATTGGCAACATGATTCCACTGAAGATATTGTAAGAAAGATCCGGTCCGCCGATAGCTCACCCGGCGTGCGTGATACTTTGTTTGGGAAGAGCTATTCGCTTTACGGCGCCCACGAAGAAGATTGCCTCGAAGGCGCGCCCGGACAGATTCTCGCTCAGCGGGATGGAGCCATATGCCGTGCCACAGTGGATGGTGCCGTCTGGATCAGCCATCTCACCGCCAGAAACGAACAGAAATTGGATGACTTTGCCTTCCTCCCAGAACAACGGAGAGGAGGCCAGATCTGGCAAGCCAATCAGAATATGACCCCCAGTATCAAACTCCCCGCCGCACAAGCCCTTGGGATGGTGGCCCGGAACATTGCTCAATCCCAGCTTTCTTTTGATGTTGTGGACGATCGTCAGACATTTCGCGAAATTACCTATACGGAACGGAACGGCGCCGGTTACCTTGCTTTCGATTTCTACAATGGCGCGATGAACACGGAACAATGCTACCGCCTGCGTAATGCGTTTCTTTATGCCCGCAGCCGGCCAACCAAAGTCATTGTCTTGCTCGGCGGCAGAGATTTCTGGTCAAACGGAATCCATCTCAATGCGATTGAGGCAGCCAGCGACCCAGCGCTCGAATCCTGGCGCAACATCAATGCGATCGACGATCTGGTTTGCGAGATCGTTCAGACGATGTCACACATTGTAATCGCTGGATTGCGGGGCAATGCAGGCGCTGGGGGCGCGATGCTCGCCCTTGCCGCGGATTATATTTTCGCAAGACAAGGCGTTGTGCTCAATCCTCATTACAAGAGCATGGGAAATCTCTATGGATCGGAATATTGGACCTATACGCTGCCGCGGCGGGTTGGCCTTACCCGGGCAGTCGAAATGACAGAATCCTGCCAGCCAATCGGAACGGCCGCTGCAAAGAGAATGGGATTCCTGGATGATGCTTTTGGCGAAACTGTCGAGGAATTCGAGGCGGCTTTGCAGGACCGGGCAACGGCATTCGCGAAAGATGCACATTTTTGGCATCTCCTTCGCGAAAAGAACGGGCTGCGTCTCGCCGACGAGCGGCGCAAATCCTTGGCCAGCTATCGCGAGGAAGAGCTTGCGAAGATGCGAGTCAACTTCTTCGGGCCAGACCCCGCCTATCACCAAGCGCGCAAGGTTTTTGTTTACAAAGGGAAAGTGCCTTCAAGCGCAGAGGTGCGGCCAAGCTTGCTCACGAAAAAAAGCGCAGCCAGCTGCAGCCACTGAAACTTTGGCAGCTGGCGCGGCCCCGCTCCAGCAGGCGGGAGAAATGCCCGAGGGGGCCGGAACAAAGGGGGGAGAGCCAAAAGCCGGACCGGAAGGCGGCGCCGGGCCTCAAACGGGCAGCGCAGGACAAGAATCGCCGTCCTCGCCGAAATAGCGCGGCCGTCCGCAAGACGCCCTGTGTGTGCGAGCCTCAGATGCCGGGCTCATCAGACACAAGAATAAACCAGCGCCGCCAGTCATCTGCCAAGCTCACGCGCATTATAAAGCCAATCGTAGCGGGCGAGCATTTTTTCAGGGCCAAGCGCGCGTATCGCGCGATCCCGCAAAAAGGCGGCGGGACCGCCCAGATGATAGATCATCGCCTGCCTGCGCGATTCCTTTTGAACGCGCGTTGCGCGCGGCAGCCGCGCATTTTGATATTTGAGAAGGCTGGCCTCGATATTCTCGCCATGCGCCAAGACCCTGCCCAAAACGCCTGCGTCCTCGATTGCCTGGGCTGCGCCCTGGGCAAGGAATGGCAGCATCGGATGGGCCGCGTCGCCAATCAGTGCGACACGTCCCGAGACATAGTTCGCAACCGGGTTGCGATCCGCGAGCGGCCATTTCTTCCACCCGGAGGGGGCGCGCAGCAAATCCCGCGCAGCCTTGTCCCAATGCGCAAAACGGGATTCGAGAAAACCCGGGTCGCCACAGCTCGACCAAAATTCCTCATCAACCGGGCGGAAATCCTCGTCAACAATCGCGACGACGTTGATAATGGTGCCGCCGCGCAGGGGGTAATGGACGAGATGCGCCTTGCGCCCGAGCCAGAGCGACGTCTCCGGCCTTCGCATCTCAGCGGGAACATGGCCAGCTGCGACTGTCGCACGCCAGGCGGTCCGGCCGGAGAACCGCAAGCCATCGCCATGAAGCCTCTGGCGAACGAAAGAGCGCAGCCCATCGGCGCCAATCAGGCAATCACCCTCCTCCTTCACGCGGACCGCGCCCTGCGCGATCGCCACAGCAACACCATCTTTGCCCGAGGCAAAGCCCGCAACGGCAGCAGCGGTCTGAAGTCTGATGGCATCCTCGCGGGCGGCCGCTTCGAGAAGCACGCGCTGCAGATCCGCGCGGTGAACGGCGAGATAAGGCGCCCCCCAGCGTGCTTCCGCGCCGCCAAGCGGCATGAGCGCCAGCGTTGCGCCATCCCGCGCGCGGCGTATCCGGACCGCTTCCGGGAAAAGAGCAAAGGGGGAGAGCCGTTCCAGCACGCCGAGCTTGCCCAGAATGGCGCTGGCATTGGGCGACAGCTGGAGACCTGCCCCGGCCTCTTCGAGGATATTTGCCTTTTCATAAAGGCTTACGCGCCAGCCTATGCGCGCAAGGCTTAAAGCCGTGCTAAGGCCGCCGATCCCCGCCCCGGCAATGACCGCATGCGGCGGCTTCATCCGCGCAATCGCGGCCGGTCAAACATGCTCAACCGTTACTTTTGCCCCAAGCGCGTCATCCGGGCCCGGCTCGAAGATACATTCGGCTGGCTCACAACCGCCATGCAAAGACTCATCATACACATAATGGGTCGAGCAATAGGGGCAGATCGCGTCATTGTCGCCGCCCATGTCGATGAAAATATGCGGATGGTCGAACGGGGGCAAAGCTCCGACGCACATGAATTCCTTGGTGCCGACCCGCACTTGCGGGACACCCGGCTGGTTGTGGAAATGCGGAGTGCTGTGCGTGGCCATGTCTCTTCCTCGATCCCAAAGTTGCGCCGGACCATAAGCCAGAGGCGAGAGATTGAATAGTCCTTCTTTGCCCTTCGGGCTTTTACCCGGTTTCCCTCATGGAACCAAGTCATGACGGACCGCCGCCTGAAAGCACCAAGCTTATGCGCTGCATCCGCATTGCCTGCGTCAAGTCGCCCTATGCGGCAATACGTCAAGCCGGGAGAGCCCGATTTTTGATCCAGATCAAGCCGCGCTAGAAAAGCTGTCATAGTTTAGAAACATCCTTGTTGTGTGCAGCATAATTCATGTTCACATCTTACAGTCTACATAAGATGTTAACTGAATGGCACACTTGGATACAAAAATTTAATAACTAAACAAGGGAGAGTTATTAATGGCAACAGTTCTTCCAGCTGCACAGGGGACGATTGATACATTAGAGGGGACAGGCCCAAGCATCGCTATTCTGATCGCGATGATCCTTGTATTCAGCGCAGCAGCATTCTTTACTGGCCGTCTGTATGGCCGGAACGGAATGGTCGCTGTCATTGCTGGCTTCTTCGTCGTTCTCACCGGACTCTATACGCTCGGCGCCATACACTTCGGCTAACCATGAGTGGTCAGGCGTGTCGCAGCCGCGGCACGCCGCCAGGTCTGCATGACGCAAGCTATTTGAGGCCGGGAAAGCGGCCCTGGCATTTGTGAGTTTTCACATCCCGGAAAAGATGAAAAAACCGGACCCGATCCATTGGTGCAAGGATGCATTAGGAACGGCCGGAGGTAAAACGAGGTGAGGGGCGCGGCGCCGAAGTGGTTTAGCGACGGGATCGGGCACATCTGGCTGCCCTATACACAAATGAAGATGGCGCCGGAGCCGCTGGCGGTGGCCCACACAAAAGGCAGCCGCATTTTTCTTGCCGATGGCCGCGAGCTCATCGACGGAATCGCAAGCTGGTGGACCGCTTGCCATGGCTATAATCACCCCCACATCCGTGCAGTAGTCGAAGAGCAGCTCGCGCGCATGCCGCATGTCATGTTTGGCGGCCTTGCGCATGAGCCCGCGCTCACCCTTGCGCGGCGGCTTGCCAGCCTCCTTCCCGATGGCCTCGGCCGGGTATTCTTCTGCGACAGCGGCTCAATCGCGGTCGAGGTCGCCATGAAAATGGCGGTCCAGTTCTGGCTTAACAAAGGCAACAGCCAGCGCCGCCGCTTTGCCGCGTTCAAGGGCGGCTATCATGGCGACACTTTCGCGGCTATGTCGGTCTGCGATCCCGAGGAAGGCATGCACAGCCTCTTCGCCGGGATCTTGCCGCAGCAGCTCATCCTGGATCTTCCGGCCAGTCCCGCCGCCGCGCAAACTTTCGATGCGCTGCTTGAGCGATATGAAAAAGAACTTGCCGGCATTATCGTTGAACCCCTGGTGCAAGGCGCTGGAGGCATGCTCTTTCATCCGCCGGAAGTGCTGCGGTACCTGCGCAAGGCGGCTGACCGGCATGGCCTGCTCTTGATTTTCGACGAGATTTTCACCGGCTTTGGGCGCAGCGGCACCATGTTCGCCTGCGAGGCCGCGGGAGTTCGCCCGGACATTATCACTTTGTCTAAGGCGCTGACCGGCGGCACGCTAGGTCTTGGCGCGGCGATCGCAACGGACCGGGTGTTCGAGGCCTTTCTTTCGGATGCGCCAGATCATGCGCTCATGCATGGCCCGACTTTTATGGCCAACCCGCTCGCCTGCGCCGCCGCCAACGCCTCCCTCGATCTTTTCGAACGCGAACCGCGTCTCAAGCAGGTCGCGGCAATCGAGACTGCGCTCGCGCGAGGTCTCGAACCTGCCCGCGCCCTGCCGCGGGTGCGCGGCGTGCGGGTGAAAGGCGCAATCGGCGTTGTTGAGCTTGACCGCATTGATGATCTCCCGGCGCTCAAACGCCGGTTTATCGAGGCTGGCGTTTTTGTGCGGCCCTTCCGCAACATCGTCTATCTGACACCGGCGTTTACGATCAGTGAAGAGGAACTGAACCGTCTCACCGGCGCGGTCGTGGCGGTCCTTGAAAAATGGTCCGAGGCCTAGGTCACCGACTCATAAACCGCATCCAGACTTTGGCGGCGGCGAGTTTGACGAGGGCGAGGTAGTTGGCGTCGTGCTTCTCGAAGCGTGTGGCGACGGCTCTGAAGTGTTTGATCTTATTAAAGAA
>Ga0209061_1002414_pt1 | contig 23885 bp, 16 predicted proteins | sample Coa_R1_10_FD_187157 | JGI IMG/M metagenome (GOLD analysis project Ga0209061, IMG submission 187157) | Surface soil microbial communities from Centralia Pennsylvania, which are recovering from an underground coalmine fire - Coalmine... | ecosystem: Environmental > Terrestrial > Soil >...
CGGTGGTCGCGATAGGTCTCGATCTCTGCAGGACGGATTTGGTGAGCAGGCCAGATCGTGTAACCATCCGGGCGCTCCTCCACGCGTACTCCAAGCTTTGCCAGCTCGGCGCAGACGGCATGGATGCGATCACACTCCTGGTAGCGGGTATGTGCAATGTTGGACACCGTGGTAGGGCTATTGGCAAAAGGAGCGATGGCAGCAAGAGTAAGCGCCGTATCGGAGATGGCACTCATATCGCGCACAACTCCATGTAGCTGCCCTTCCGGGGGACCTTGAACGCAAAGCCCCTCTTCACTCTCTTCCACCACGCAACCCATTTCGGCCAGTACCTCTGTGGCGAAGCGCACATCGCCTTGCAAGGCCTTAGCCCGCAACCCCGATACGCAAACGCGCCCACCCGTCAGCGCCGCTGCGGCAAAGAAGTAGGAGGCACCCGAAGCATCCGGCTCTATCTCATAAAGGCCTTGAGACCGATAGCGCTGTCCGTGTCGAACGGAGAAACGCTTTCGAGCGGCATCCGTCTCTATAATTACCCCCCACTGTTGCGCCATTTTGCAGGTTAGCTCCACGTAGAAGGGCCGCAAGGCGCCTTCTACCTCAAGGGTCATATCTTGTTGGGCATAGGGCGCCACCATAAGCAACGCGGTAAGAAATTGGCTAGAGGCCTCTGCGCGCAGCCTTACGTTACCGCCGGGAAGAGAGCCGTTCGCTTCAACGATGAGTGGGGGACAATCGTTGTTGTGCTCCGCATAGGCCGAAATCCCCATCTGTCGTAGTGCGGCCAACAGATCGCCTTGAGGACGCTGACGCATGCGCTCCACCCCATCCAGGCGGTAGCGTCCCACCCCAAGCGCACAAAGCGCGGTAAGGAACCGCATGGAGGTGCCTGAATTGGCCACAAAAAGCTCTTTTGGCCCCGGTGCAAGTTGACCGCCCGTTCCCTCTACAACGAACCGGTTGGCCTCGGTCTGCACCCCTATACCAAGCCGGCGCAGAGATTCGGCCATCACCGCGGTATCCTCACTTTCGAGGGCGTTTGAAAGCACAGAGCGGCCTTCTGCCAGAGCGGCCATAATAAGCGCCCTATTCGTGATGCTTTTTGACCCCGGCACGCTTATGGTAGTGTCAGGCGGTCGAACGAGAGGCTCTACGGCCAGTTTTTCCGGGTAAACGGGCATTTCAGTCATAGGTTCTCAAATTGGGTTCTGATTTCTCGCTTGGTTTCGGCACGGTAACGATCTCATAGGGTATGGGAGGTACCCGTCTGCCGTTCCTTCCATCTATAGGATTGTCATAAAAGAGCGGCCCCAGGCCTATTTGAGCCACGTAGAGAACGGCAAACATATCGGCATGGCTTATCGGGGCATCGGGTTGAAAAGCGAGTTTGTTATCCGGCCTTATGGCATCGTACCCATCCCACATCATCGAATTGATGTCGTGTTGATAGAGAGTGGCCGCATCCCGCTTTTCTTGTTCGGTGGTGAGGTCTACATAGCGGTCGGCAAGAGAGGCGGGCGCCTCTTTCCAGCCCATCACTTTTATGAGCCAATGCGCCATCTCCGCCCGCGTTATGGGCAAGTCGCTCTGCGGCTTCTCCTGCAACTCCTTCAAGGCCTGCAGGTTCACCGGTTGCCCCATATAAGGGGCAAAAGCCTTTTTAACGATCTGAAGCGGATGCCCTTGGGAGTCGGTTGTCTCTCCGATCACTTTGGGGGGCGGCGCGGCTCGCTCCGCCAACCGAGTAAGCCAACGAGTCAGCTCGCTCCAGGTGGTGGGAGCATCGGGATGAAAATAGGTCATGCTGTTCGCGAACCCACGAGCCGCCAGATACTGAATCTGCATGTAGTTCTTACAGGAGGGCGGCACATCGGGGAAATAGTAGAGAACGGCATGAGGGTCGGCGTAGGGTGCCGTGAAATCGGGCAGCATCTCTAATTGAATTTGACGGGCTGGCACTTGGCGTGACTTAAGATGGAACTCTAAACTGAGTGCAGCTCCAATGCCAGCAGCCTCTCCAAACGCCATGCGCACGAGTTCCAACCGATAGGTTCCGTAGCTTACATGGGTTGAGGAGACGGCAATGACTACCCAAACGTTATCGAGTCGTTTCGGCACGATAATGCCCAAAGGAAGCTCATGCCACGGCGTGTAGCGATAGAGCCAAAACTCTCCCTCACCCAGATCGGGGCGATTCCAGTTGCGCTTTGGTTCAACGGCATGGGAATCCATGGGGTAATCCCCAATACCGATCGATTCCGGGCGTATGATATGACGTGCATAGGTGATGTCGGCCTCCGTGGGCAGCTGTTGACCGACAATACGTCGCCCCTCCCGAACGTAGAGCAGAGGAGGAAAGCCCCCGCTATCTCGGAATTCGTCGTCCGGCAGACCGAGTTGTTTCTGTCCTTGCACGGTTTGGATGTAGTAGAGATAGCCCAAAACATGGTTGCGATAAAGTTCGGCGATACGTGCCCGCTGCTTCCAGTCATCCAACGGATAGCGATAGTTTATGCCTTGCCAGTCGTTGCCCTGAGGGTGTTGGTTCAACTCGAACTTATGTCCAGGCATTCGACCAGAGGTAAAAGCCCACGACTGTTTCCAGGGCGGCGTGTGGATGTAATCTTGTTCGTTATAGCCGGGGGGTTTAGGAATGGTGTGGTCGGTGCCCGGCCCGTAATCCTTCACCACAAGGAGATAGGCGTATGACTGAATGCGCTTATCCCCTTTGCCCGTGCTGCCCGGCAACAGGGTATCCGTGGTGCGGTCGTAGTAGATCACTCCGGCGTGAGGCTCTTGAGGAGTACGCGGCTCGCGCCCCAGTCGGAATGGCGCCCCGGCAGCCGCGGCCAGGTCGCCGCAGTCGGTGGCATCAATAAAAACCTTCGCGCGCAATAGGGCAAAACGACCGGTGGGTGTGCCGTCGGGTTTTAGCTCCTCGATCTGAACGGCCGTTACCCGACGATGTCCTTCCGCATCGGAAGGCTCTGAAAAAACCTTTCCCAGTGTGGCCAAACGATAGAGCGTGATGTTGGGGGTAGAGAAGAGGAGCCACTTCATGGCTTGTAAAGCGACATGCGGTTCATAGGAAAGGCCGTTCGTTTCGATGCCCTCTGCAGCGTATATCCTTTTGACCTCGTCCTGAAACCGCACGAAGAAGTTGCAAGCATGATAGGGGCGTCGCAGATCGGTGGCACAGAGGCCGTTCACCGGCATGCCCCCTGGCCGCGTGGTCGGTTCCACTAAGGCGACTTTCCATCCACGTTTTGCCGCCTCTATGGCGGCCGCCACCCCTCCAGAGGAGGCCTGCATGACCACGACATCGAAATCCAACGTTTTACCGGCAGGAAAAACAGGGAAAGTACGCTCCAAATAGGCCGGAGCCGCCACCGGTTTCTCATCGCCATGCTCGGCTTCAATGACATAGGTGTAGTTGGTATTCGGTTCGAGGTTCGTGTCGCTATAGGTGGTGGCCGTTGGAGGAAGAGTGGCAATGACCTGTCCGTTGCGTAGCAGCCGATAGCCTGTAGCGCCCTCAGCCGGCAGCCAGTAGCAGTTGATCTGGGTAGGAGAGGCGGCGAGCGCCTCAAAGGAACCGGGCATGGCAGGATTCTGTGCCTTTGCCGGCGTGGCGATACCTGCCCCTCCCGCAAGCAGCAAACACCACCCAGAGAGGAGATAGATCGTTTTTCTAAAACTCATTTGGCCTATAATACCCCATACCTTGAGAGAAAACGGAAGTTATGCGCCCAACTTTGCCGTGATGGGCACGCCAATTGGCCGTCTCTACAGCCCCACCCCCGGCCCCTCAAGGCCGACGCCCTTTCCCTCAATGAGAATGAAACGGGAAGATGCCATGGAGGTGCCGACGCTCTCGTCCTCAGAACGGGTGGGAATTGAAAACTGAAGATTTCTCGCCTTCGGCTCGAAATGACAGTTGTGGTATCGGCTCGAAATGACAGTTGTTTATCTCGTCTTTGGCTTGGAATGACAGTTGTATCGCCGGCTCTTCAAGGCCGACGCCTACAGCCCCCACCCCCCGCCCCTCCCCCTATCAGGGAGAGGGGCACCTCGCGGTGGGCAACTCAAGGCCGACGCCCTTCCCCTCAGCGGCCAGCCCAGTTTCCGTAATCGTCTCTTTCTCTGGCCGCTGCATCGCCGTGCGCTAGCACCTCCCTAATAGGGGGAAAGGAGGGGATAGAGGGCGAACAAAGTCCGCTTGCTTGGTGAACTGGCTCTAGAACCGCGAGATTGGCAGTCCCACCCCCTACCCACTCGGAGCTGGTGGGAAGTGAAACTTAAGATTTCTCGCCTTCGGCTCGAAATGACAGGTGTTTATCTCGCCTTCGGCTCTGAATAACAGGCGTATCGCCGGCTCTTCAAGGCCGACGCCTACAGCCCCCACCCCCCGCCCCTCCCCCAATCAGGGAGAGGGGAGACCAACAAGCCCATTGGCAGTTTTCTATGATAACCTTCCCTTCGGAAACTCAACACAACCGCCCCCTTTCTCCCGAATCGGAGGAAGGAAGGGATAGGGGGCGAGCAAGATAAACTTGCTGTGCTAATTGCCTCTAGAACCGTGAAGCTGGCAGTCTCTACGGCCTCACCCCTACCCCTCAGAACGGGTGGGAATGGAAACTTAAGATTTCTCGCCTTCGGCTCGAAATGACAGGTGTGGTATCGGCTCGAAATGACAGGTGTTTATCTCGAAAGGACAGGTGTCTATCTCACGAGAAATGACAGGCGTCTATCTCACCGGTTCTGAAGCCCCCACTCCCCTGCAAGGCCGATTGGCAAACAGCCTATCGCCCTATTCTCAAACTTATTGTGAAAGGTTTGAGGTGTTAGCACTTACGGCTTTCACCTTCATCCCCTCTACAAGGGTATCGGGCGGATTCAGTAGGATGCGATCGGTTGGGGAGAGACCACTTGTTATCTCCACCTCTTTCCCGTAGTCGCGCCCGATCTTAACCGGCTGGAAGTGAACACGCGATTCGGGCGTAAGCACAGCTACACGCATCCCATTGGAATCGTAAATCAGCGCCGTGGCCGGAATCTGCAGGCGATAGACCGGTTTGGACGGCTTTAAGGTCACCTCAGCATACATGCCCGGCACCAGCAGACCTTGCGGGTTAGGGATATGGACTTCCACAAGGAAGGTACGTGTGTCGGTATCGAGCGCATCGGAGCTTGAGACCACCTTGCCCACGAAAACCCGTCCCGGCAACTCGCGCACCTGAATCATCGCAAGGCTTCCCGGCCGCACGGCATCAATATAGGCCTGAGGAACGTTTACCTGCACACGCACCACATCGGTGCGTGCAATGCCGAACATGCCGGTTGTCGGCGCCGGGCTGGAGTTGGCGCTTAAGGTGGTTGTGGTCGTGCCCGGCGTGATAAGCGAACCCACATCCACATTTCGGCTGGTGATCACCCCGTCGAAAGGCGCCACTACCTTCTCAAAACCTCGAAGGACTCGATACCGATTCGTGTTGGCCTGGCTGGCGGTTAGGGCGTCCTTATTGGCCTGTACCGCCGATTCGCCGGCTAACAGGTCTGCCCGGGCACCGCGCACGGCTACCTTTAACGATTCGAGGGTAGCCTTTGCGGCCTGAACGCTCTGTTGTGCGGCTTCGACATCGGCCTGAGCGGCCGCCACAGCAGCTTTACTCGAATCGACCGCATGTTGAGCCGCTTCCACACCTTTTTGAGCTACCTGGATATCCGCTTTGGCGGAAGTGACGGCGGCCTCGTTCGTCTTCAACGTGGCCGCGGTCTGATCGGCCTCCTGTTGCGACACGAACCCTTTTTGGAGAAGCTGTTGATAGCGATTGTTTGTCGCCTGAGCCAGCGCCAACTGCGCCTCGGCCGATTCGAGGGCGGCCTGCTTCTCCTTTAACGTCTCTTGCGCCTGGCTTAGCGCGGCCTCCGACTGCGCCTCGGCCGCTTTCGCCTGCATCAGCTTTGCTTTGGTGCTGGCAAGCGAGGCCTCCGACTCCTTTACCACGGCCTGCTGCTGCACCACCGCCGTTTGGGCCTGTTGCAGATTGGCTCGGAGGCGTGCCAGATCGGCCAGCGATTGCCCCACGGTCGCCATGGCCTGCGATTGCTGGGCCTCCGCTTGCGTAACCTGCAGATCGGTATCCGGCGCCTCTATTTCCGCCAGCACCTGGCCGGCCTTCACGTGAGAGCCGATATCCACATAGAGCTTCCTGAGGTAGCCCTGCGTGCGGGCGTTGATCACGGTTTCAAGAATTGGCTCGATATTGGCCGGCAGTTGCAACCCTCCCTCCGGCACGAGATGGGGACTGGCCACGGTAACCAGAGGCACGGTTGCCCGAGCCTGTTGAGCCTCTTGTGCCAAAACGGCCTGCTGGTGCAGACGCGGGAGAGCACCTATCACCAGCAGCACCCCAATAACGAGCACGACAACCACGAGCGCAATGATAGGGAAACGCCCCCCCTCACGCTCCGATTTAGGGAATGCATTTTCAGACGATGGTTTCATAGTCGTTGTCCTCTATAACTCTACGGTACGCATCTTTATTGCCGTCTCAGATGGTTATGGGCGCTAGGCGCCTGTTTCTGGCTCGGTAGGTGATGCGAAAACATCCTCCAGTTTTTCGCGGTGTCGCTCTAGGCGAAGGTGAATGACCGAGTAGATGGTAGGAACGAAGAAGAGGGTTGTAACCGTCGCCAAAAGCAGCCCGCCAATGGCAGCCCGTCCCAGCGGTGCGTTCATCTCTCCTCCTTCACCCATACCCAGCGCCATGGGCAGCATGCCGATGATCATGGCAAGTGCCGTCATAATCACAGGGCGGAATCGGGTTGTGCCCGCTGCAAGGGCTGCCTGCACGGGGTCTTTGCCCTCCTGGCGCTGCTCGTTGGCAAAGGTAACCAACAGAATGCTGTTCGCCGTCGCCACCCCAATGCCCATGATCGTCCCCATAAGAGAGGGAACGTTGAAGGTGGTTTGGGTAACATAGAGCATCCACACCACGCCGGCCAGCGCTCCGGGGGCGGCCATCATCACGATGAACGGGTCGAGCCACGACTCGAAGTTCACCGTGAGCAGCAGGTAGATCAGCACAATGGCGAAGATAAGCCCAAAACCCAATTGATGGAAGGAGCTGACCATCGTTTGCGCTTGCCCCACTATGTGCACCTGGCTGCCACGAGGTATCTGCTTTTTAAGTCCATCGAGAATATGCTGAATATCTGCCACCGTGCTCCCCAGGTCTCGCCCCTGAACGCTTACCAACACATCGTAGACCGGCTGAATATTGTAATGGCTTATAACCTCCGGGGTGGTATCCCGTGTTACGGTGGCGAGGTTGGCCAACAATTGCGGTTGCCCCTCTGTCGTACCATTGGTTATCGGCACCGACAGGAGATCGGGGATGGAGCTGACCCGATATTGCGGCGTTTGCACCACAACGACATACTGCACTCCGTTGTGAGGGTCGAGGTAAAAGCTCGGTGAAACAAGGCTGCTCGAAGAGAGCATATCCAGCACGCTGCCGGCAACGCGCTGTTGTGTAAGCCCCACCATCATAGCCCGCGTTCGGTCTACATGCACGCGCAACTCCGGCGCATCGGTCACCTGATAGAGGTAGGGGTCAACCACCCCCTCGACTTTCGACACCCTGCGCAAAATCTCTTTGGCCAGCGCCAAGTTTTTGGCCTGATTGAAGTACGGGCCGGTAACCTGGATGTCTATCGGTGCCGAAGTACCGAAGTCGAGCACTTGCGTTACGAGGTCGGCAGGTTGGAAGTAGAAGGTGCATTGTGGGAACCGTTGGGCCAGCACCTTGCGCAGCTCCTGCTGATACATAGCCACCGGATGATGCTTTTCCGTAAGGCTAATATATATCTCGCCATCATCGGTGCTGATAGTGCTCACCGAGCTATAGGCGAAGTTCAGACCTCCTGAAATACCGATGTTATCTATCAACAGGCTTAGCTCTTGTTTGGGAATAACCTGCCGCACCACCTGCTCCACCTGGGTAAACAGCTTGGCCGTTTCTTCGAGTCGGGTGCCTGCCGGTGCTCGAACATGAAGGCGAATTTGGCCGGCATCCACCTGCGGGAAGAAATCCTGCCCGATGACCGGAATCAGCAGAATTGAGGCGATGAAGAAGAGAGGCATTCCTATGGCGATAACCGGCCGATGGTGGAGCACCCAATCCAGTGCATTGTGATAGTGCTCACGCAGCGAGTCGAAATAGCCCTCAAAAAGTTCATGCAGGCGCCACAGAAAGCGTTCCACAATGTTGCGCCGCGCCATGATGTCTTCACCATGGTTGGTCACCATTCCCTCTCGCTCTGCCAGCATATCATGCTGATAGATATCCAACTCTTTTCCCAACAGCGAGCGCATCATCGTGGTGACGAGCGTGCGTGAGAGAAGATAGGAGGGCAGCATGGCTAAAACGACGGCCAGCCCCAGAGGGGCAAAGAGCGATTGGGCCACCCCCGAGAGCATACTAATGGGCACAAACACAATGCAGATAGAAAGCGTAGAAGCCAGTGCGGGTAGAGCGACCTGCTGCGCACTTGTGAGAATAGCCTCGCGCAGGCCATAACCGAGGCGGAGCAGACGGGTGGAGTTTTCAATTTCTACGGTGGCGTCATCCACCAGCATGCCCACCGCCAGCGCCAACCCTCCCAGCGTAAGCGTGTTCAGCGTGTAGCCCAATGCGTGCAGCAGAGCGATGGAGCTAAGAATAGAGAGGGGAATGGAGCTGGCGACGATCAACATGCTGCGCCAGCTGCCTAAGAACAGGAGAATCATAAGCGCTGTAAGAGCCGCGGCAATGGCCGCTTCTCGTACAACGCCAAAGATGGCAGCCCGCACAAAAAAGGACTGATCCATCAACAGATGAACTTCCATTCCCGGCGGAAGGGCTGCACGAATCTGAGGCAGCTTCGCCCGAATTTGGTTAAGCACATCGAGTGTGGAGGCATTGCCGCTTTTGAACACCGTGAGCAGAACCGCCGGCTCGCCGTTTACCCGAACGATATTGGTCTGCACGCTATGCCCATCGTGCACATAGGCGACATCGCCAATAGTGACAACGGCGCCGTTGACCATTTTTATGGGGATCTTGTTAAAGTCCTCAACGCTGGAAGGGCTGTTGTTAATGCGCACGAAGTAATCACGCACCCCAATCTTAGCATCGCCGGCAGGCAGGATGAGGTTTTGACTGGCCAAAGCATTGGCTACATCCGGCCCCGAAACCCCTCGTGCCAGCATCTTTTTGGGGTCGAGGTCTACCATAATCTGGCGCCCCGCGCCTCCATAGGGCAGCGAAATGGATGCTCCGCGAATCGTGATCAGCTGAGGGCGCAGGAAGTTCTGGGCGTAGTCGAAGAGTTGAAAGGTGCTATAGGTGTTACTGCTCAGGCTTACTTGAACGATCGGCACGTCGGTCGCATCGTACTGCAGGATGAGGGGTGCCGTCATGCCTGGGGGCATAATCCGCAAGATGGTTTCTGCCGTGGCCGAAATCTGGGCAATGGAGCGCCCGATATCGGCCCCAGGCTGAAAGTAGACTTTTATAACGCTTACACCCGAATATGACTGCGACTCGATGTGATCGATATTCGCCACGGTCGTGGTGAACGCCCGCTCACTGAGGTTCACCACACGCTGTTCCATCTCTTGCGGTGCTAATCCACCATAGCTCCAAATGACACTAACAACCGGAATGTTGATGGACGGGAAGATGTCCTTTGGTGCCTGGATGGCGCTAAGCACCCCAAGAATGCCGATAAGAATCACCAAAACGCCGACCGCTTTTGGACGACTGAGTGCGAGACGCACTAACCACATCGTCTTCTCCTCCTAAATAAGGGCTGTAGTTTAGAAAGTGGGTCGCACATCGCAGCCAACTCTGCTTGGAATGGATAGGCAAACGGCCATAAAGAGGGCTGCAACGTGGTTGTAATCAACGGCACTCGGCAGTATCCGTGCCGAGTTCATGCTTTTTATGGGTCAGGTTTAAGATGCGATCAGCGCGGTGGAGATCGGCCTGGAGGAGAAAGAGAGGTGTAGGAGATAGGAAATAGCTGAACGGGAAGGAACCGTTCACCCTTTCTCTTCTGGGTGATAAAGGGAAAGCGATAGATGGTGGGAAGGGCGACAAAGGAGTAACTATCCGTGCGATTGCGTGGATTACAGCAGTGTTTTCGGCAGCAAGCACAGGGAAACCCGCGTTTTGCATGGAGGGAGGCGCCAGAAGTTGCCCTGCGGGGCGTCGTTGAGGGGACGGCGGTTTTTACAACCGACGCCTGCACAGCAGCAACGCAGATGGCATGAAGCCAGACTTTTGGTACCAGCAGCACGATAAAGGCTAGCACCAGAGTCCAGAAGCGCAAAAGCCGCGTCCTCTTCCCTTTCATACTTGCAGTTACTTTAGAATTTGAAAGGGAGTTCCCTTTCTTTTCCAAGTTTGCCCTTTGGGTTCAAGCCAGCCACTTCGTCATCAACAGATGAGGAAGGGTGACCTCTTCAAAAGGCTCTCCTTCCACAGTGTACCCCAGCCGCAGATAAAACGGCACGGCTGTTTGGCGGGCATGAAGCACCAACTTACGATAGCCGTGTTGTTGTGCAAACGTCTCGGCAAAGCGCACCAAAGCGGTGCCTACCCCCCGTCCCTGCCACTCCGGCTTAACCGCCACTTGGCGCATTTTTAGGCTGTCGCCGGTAAGCGGTTCAAGCACCAAGCAACCGATCAGCTCCTGCCCTACCCACGCCCCAAAATGATGGTCTTCCGATTCGGCAGCCAGCTGCTCCGGCGTGAAGTCCAGCCCAAGGGGGGCACGCAAAATGGCCCTGCGAAGCGCCACCATCTGCCAGTATTCAGGGCTATCGTAGAGAGCTTGTCTTATCTGTACCTCGATCACGGCTTGGCGGCGCGCATTGCCTCAACCACGTCGCGCATCCCCTCCCACTGCAGCCATGCATCGGTCATGCTGTCAAACCGCTGCTCCTCATGGTTCACATGACGGAGGCGGAAGAAGATCGCATAGCGTACGTTGGGCGAGGTGTTTGGGGCAACCCCATGAGCCAGCAGATAGTGGGCCAGAATCATGTCGCCTGCCTTGCCTTTCACCTGTACCGGTTCCGGCAGCGCGACCTTTGGCATGCCTTCGAGTAAGGACAGGGGGCCTTTTTCACGAAACCAGGCTTCATGAAGATGATGCGACCCAGGCCATACGGTGAAGTTACCGGCATACTCTTCGGTAACGTCGCTGAGCAGAATGCCCACAAGCGCGGTAAAGTTGTGAATTTCGCCTTCGGGCACCCCGTTTGTCGGCGAGTGCATGCCATCGAGATGCGGCCGCGGTGCAGGCGGCGGGTCTTGCATTCCCGGAAACCGTAAGGCGATCTGCCCGCCTTTGATAGGGCATATTTTGCCCTCCCCGATGGCCGATTCGGCCAGAGACAGGGCGGGCGTGCGATTAAATAGGCCGGTGATCACCTCCGATCCCTGTAACTCTGGACAGAAGGACTGCGCCCGAAATTTAGTCATCAACTCAGGCGGCATGCCCTCACCAACGCTATGGTTGATGGCCCGCAAAGCCTCCCGCACCATAACCGGCGGCACCACGCCCGGTATCACCAGGTAGCCCTGCTCGTAGAATTGTTTCTTCTGAAAATAGCTCAGTTTCATCTCCCTTCCTCTCCGTTCCTACAAGAAAGTAGGATGGTCACAACGTTTATTATGCTATTTCCCCCTTTCCATGCGAATTCCTGCCGCCACTTATAACACGCAAGGCTTACCGGTCGGATCTCCCCGTTTTGATAACAGAGCAGATTACAAGCCTTCGGGGTAGAGTTTGGAAAGCATGGGGGAGTTTCGAGGAAGTGCGTTTGCCTCTTAGAGCCAATGCCTATTTGGGAATGGAGATACGAATTTCCGTCGGTTGGCTCGCTCCCTTATGTAAGACTTCCCGAATGAGCCTCTTACCGATTTGACGGAGTACCTTGATCTTCCTCTCCTCTTTGTTTAGCTTGCACCCTCTGCTGCAACCGTTTACGCCCAAACGGCATATATCCACTAAAAGGCAGGGCAAACAGAAAAAACAGTGTCTCACTAATATGATAGAGTTGCTTAATGACCTGGCGCCACTCCGCGGAAAACCAACCCGTTCGTTGAAGGGAATCAAGAGGAATCATCAGCAGAAAAAGCGCAAAGCTCACATCACCTAACAAAGATAAAAACGTGTAAGGTTGTTGATGGCGAACGTATTGATAGATGATGCAGGATATGGATGCAAGAGATAGTAAAAGCAAAAGAAACTCCAATACTGATAGAAGAATGAAAGGATTCGGCATACTCTACCCCCTATTACAAGAAAGTTGTTGCCTAGCTGTGCCTGAGGAACAGAGATAGGAAAAACCCTCTCTGTTCCTCTATACCTCTAATGCTTTGGTCGAGTCAGGCGGTCAAGATCGTTCGCAAAATTCCACATTCCTTGGCCAATTTGCCAAACTCCGGCAATGACACCACCTATCCCAATTACGGGAACCTCTATCATCTCCACTCCTCCGGCCAGTAGAGAAGCTCCAGAACCCATTTGAATAATATCGCCTATTATTTTGCATACTCCCTTTGTAGTAGGATTTGAGGTGTTTTGCGAAATCTCCTGAGCTACATTATCAACTATAGCGAGAAGAGCACCTACTGCTAAATTCTTGCTTCCTTGAGGCAGCCCAGTACCATCATGCCCACTTGGGTCAAGGCAGTTCACCGGATCATGCTCGCAGTAGAGGTAGGGCTTCTGGTCTAAGTAGGTATCCCGCGTGATGAAACGGCCACCTTGGGCATCGTAGTACCGTGCTCCTACATACGTTAGCCCGGCATCCCCGTCATTACGATACCCGCTCCTGCCGGCAAATTGGTAGGGGTCGCTGCTGCTGCCGCTGCGGGCTATCACTTAAGCAGCTCTCAATATTCACGAAGCAGCTTGGATATCATCCACATCTCCCAAAGGTGCCAATTCAAAGCTCATCCTGCTTCCACTGCGACCTCTTACTGCGCAATCGTCTAGTGATCAAGCGCCTAACATCATACAGTATACACAGAAAAACAACACAAGATAAAATATACCACACAGGTTTCAAAACATGCTTGTAAATAGTGCCGGCGAGCATCTGCTTGCCCCACAGGGCGCTGCCATCAGGCAAATAGCCCCAATACCCTATAAGAAAGGCTGGCAATACCCAACCTGCATGACATTGCCCTGCCAACCAACTCTGCCACTTGTTCTGTAAAGTGCCCGAATAAAAATGCTTGCCCCGCCGCCTTTGGTAGAGTCGCCAAATAAATAAAGCAACTACAATAAGACTAAGACCAGTCTTTGCCTCTATAACCGCTAGTTGACCACGCCCACCTCTATGGTCGTCTATTTGATACAGGCTCTCCCAAATAAAGTCATATACACCATGCGCGGCAATAGGTGCCCAAAGATTTTCTGTGAGGAGGTAAAGCAGGCCATTTTCGAAGCCCATCAGTATAAGCGATTGCATGGCCGCCAGAGAATAATCGCTCCTTGCCCAATGGGATAGAACAAAAAGATAGCTTGAACCGATGAGAGCGCCCCAATCCCCAATGAGAGGGCGCAGACGCCCCATCAGATAGCCTCGAAATGCCCATTCTTCGGCAATCGCGATTAAAGACACGTCCAGTAGCCTCAACACTGCGTTCTGCTTTACGTTGGCTGCCCAAAAGTTCCAAAGCTCTCCGAGAAGGTGTCGAGTCGCCTCGAACCCATCGCCCCAGCATAGCACAACACCGTACTCTGTTAGGGTTAGACCAAGGCCAAACAGCAGACAATAGCCAAGCCGTTTGCTTGTAAACCCATCGAGAGGGTTATTCGGGTCAAAATAACGATGCATAAATAAAATGAGCGCACCCGTCTCTAACAACTCAACCACGCCTGAACCGATGGGAGAATCTAGGAGGGGCAGCACGACAGACCAAGCAGAAAGATACGCGTCTAGGGTGACAGTGGCAAAAACAAAATAGAGGACTGCTAGAGTGAGATAAAACCACGGTAGCCTACAGAAAGCAAGGATTTTGGTAATCTGTTTCCTAATGGAGTGCAGTTTGGTAAGGCTGTTGCTCTTGGTGACAGGGTCTTCTCGATTACTCATTTTCTATTTTTCTATGCAGAAACATGATCATGGGTTGCAATAGAAGTGTCTGTTGGATTGACTATTCTCTGCGATGGCTTAATGGGAGATACATTCGCCAATGACCATTCTCCAATAGGAAGGCTCGTCGTCGGGTAATCGCGATGCGTTCACCTGGTTTGGCCCCTTTATAGCCGGCCTTTTGTAGTCTAAGAGCTTCTCGTGCGGTGATCTGAGTGTCGAGAGCGTAGGATACGAGAGCTATTTTGCGTGGCTGGTCGGCTGAATCGATGAGAGCATAATCGAGATTATCGAGGTGTATCCAAAGAACACGTTCAACTTTCACGAAACGGCTTGTGCCCGCCTGAAAGCGTCGAACAAACACTGGCTTGGTAATATAGCGTTGTGTTTCGCGTGCAAGCCGATCGTACATGGTCGCAAAATCCCTTTGCACCCATGCATTGAGATAGGCACGTACATCCCGTAGCACAGCTTGTTCTTCTGGATGGACGGTATAGGCGTCTTCAATGTCCAACCATCCAAAAAAGAGCACTAGGATGATAACTATAGGTGGAGGAACAAGTTTGTACCACATAGTATGTTTATACCATAGGGCATCATCAATAGTGACGATGCCCTATTTCTGATTGATACTGCCGACTAATTAGACTGTAGCTTCGATAGCTCTTTTAGTGGTAATAAGGATAGTCGGGGTCATCTGGAGATGTATCTTTCCGCAATTGGTCTAGAGCCTGTTTCTGGCCTCCGTGGTCTACCATGTCTCTACCCGATGAATTCCCCGATCCTCCTCCAGAAGAGGGATAATTACCAGGAGCACCTCCCGAGCCGTGTGAGCCTCCAGGCGATGGCGATTGATTATGTTGTGGGGCACAGCCATCTAGAGCAAGCGCTACCACTACAAGAACAACTATCCACCCAAAATGCCCGCTGGGGTCGAGCCTATTTTACCGGCTCTCATGCTGGCAGTAGACGGAACGCTTTCAGACTAAATTGGAGAGGGGATACTTGGTAGACCTAGGTACTAACTCCAGCGCCCCTCTCCCTGTTCACATAGGAGTCTAAGGAACCTGTAGGGAAACCACCTGTATGACCTTCCACTTAGTGTTTTTCCATTCCTTTATCAGATCGCGATCATCGCTAGGAACGAGGGCATATAAGTATATTTTATCGCCCTTCTGGATGAAGAGGGTTCCATGCGGTCCTGCAGCGATATGAACTTGCGTCGTGATCGGATTGGGCTCTTGCGCGATCGCACTCTCAGGATGGGGCAAGCCTAGACGAAAGATGAGAAGCAGAACTACACACAGGTTCAGCAATAAGAGAATGCTAAGGGTTTTCTCTTTCATCGATGTCTCCTGATTGTTGATGTGGTTTTAGAGATGAAGCACCTTCCTTAAGTCATCCTTAAGATGGGATGGGTTTTGGATGATGTCCTTTTGAATAGGATAGGGCAGATCACGCCATATCCGATGCATATCGTATTTTACATCCATTCCAACTCCAATCACCCACTCTTTCGGTCCTAGAGAGACGTGGAAGGTAATTTCATCTGGCACGTACCAAGGCATTGGTAGGTGTTTTCTTGCCGGTGGATGCTTCTTATGCGGTGGTCTATGTGGATAATGCCGTTTAGGCTTATGCCCATCAGGGTCAAGGCAGTTCACCGGATCATGCTCGCAGTAGAGGTAGGGCTTCTGGTCTAAGTAGGTGTCCCGCGTGATGAAACGGCCTACCTGAGCGTCATAGTACTGCGCTCCTACATACGTTAGCCCAGCATCCCCATCATTACGATACCTCCTAGAACCTGCCAGCTGAATTTACCGCATCCACTGTAGAGACAAGCCTATTTAGGAATAGAGATACGAATTTCCGTAGGTTGGCTCGCTCCCTTGTGTAAGACTTCTAGAACGAGCATTTTGCCGGCAACAGGGTGCAGCAGACGCATGGCCTCGTCGGGAGTAAGCTCAGAGACCTCCTGCCCATCGATCGCAAGAATTCTATCACCACTCAGTAAACCCACATTTGCTGCTGGAGAGCCAGGAAGTATGTTGGTGATTGTCATTCGCAGCGGATCTGGCAAGAAGAGGACTTCTATACCTACCTTTTCACGATGCTCAGGTGGCAATTGAAGATATAACTTCCCTTCAGGAAGGTCATATAATATTCTAAGTTGACTCAAGACATTTGCTCCGAGTACGGCTTTATCCCACCAGTCGGCATTCGGCGGCAACTGGCTAAAATAGACGACACCTACGTTCGGAAGAGTGATTGTACCTAGCTTCATGGAACTAAGCATAGAAAGGTTGAGAGAGGGCGTAGCCCCCTCTGAACTTTTTATCTGTTGGAGCGAATTTAAATCGAGCGCCTTCGCTGTGGCTGGAGATATAACTGTGTAGCGATAACCTGTGTCAACTAACATTTTTTCTTGAACGTCGCTGCCCAAGATAACAGGTACAACGTAATGGCCTGCCTTATCTCCTAGTTGAAGAGGCAAGACACTCGCGTTCATCATACCTAACCGTGCAAGGTCGCTAGCTGTAAGTTTATGGTTCACAGGGAAAACGGTTAGTTGAAGGTTCGGGTAATCGAACAGAACGGGAACTCTCTCAAAGAAGGTTGCTCCAAGAATGCCATCAATAGATTGGTCTCGCGCCATCCATTGGCTTATTATGTCAAGCTGTTGCCGATTAACCACAATAAAAGCCATCTGTCCACTGAATGAAACATCCCCAAAGCGCAAACTAGACAGGATACATGCTTCATTGTTTTCGGACAGCTTAAATCGTGAAAGTTGAAGTTGATCGGCAAGTCTATTCGTGATGTAACAATTATTGATGCCGGTTGCAACGAGGAATGTAGCCTCTACGGAATTGTTACAGGTAACTCTTACTAAGGGGGCAAATCCCGGCGTCGAAAGTTGCATGGGTATTGTAGTCAGAGAAGTTTGAGAGGTCTGAGCCTGGAGACCTAAACACGGTACCATAAGCAATGTAAGCGCTAATAGAAGAAATCTACCCCTGCTTAAGTTGGTGTACATAGCGACTACCCCTTTCCTTGGTTTTGAGTTGGGAGAGGAGAAGTTTCCTCTCCCGATCTCACTGGATAAGAAACACATTACTAAAAACGATATGTAAACCCAAAATTTACAGACGACCCTGGGCCAGAAGGATTAACTTTTATCTCGATATCTACGTCTAACAGGGCTTTCCGTAACTTGATGCGCCAGTCAATCGTAGGCGGTTTAGGAGGCCATTGGATAGGAAAGTTAAGGCTGCCTCCATCGTCTATCGGAAAGTTCCATGTTGGAGGGTTCCCCGGTGTTATAGTACCCGGTAAACCCGGTATCGAAATAGGAACCGTCCTCCACAAAATAGAGGAAGGACAGTTTTGAATGGGTTTAAAGGGAAGCACCCCACTTCCAAGTGATTATGGCTTAGGACTGGCCTCCCTTGGCCGCCCGGATGCGTATTTCCACAGGCTGGGCTTGACCGTGACGTTTTACCTGTAGAACAAGCGGGTCTGGCGATTGAAGTATCAGACGCATAGCCGCGTCGGGAGTTAAGTCGGAGATGGGTTGGCCATTGATGGCCTCGACGATATCTCCAACCTGTAACCCCGCTTTCGCTGCTGGGGAATCTGGGCGCACCGCTTGAATACGCATCTGAAACGGAAGGCTAGAGATAAAAACAGCAAAACCGTAATGAGGAGCATGGGGAGAAGGTTGTTGCAGATAGAGCCGCTTATCAGGAAGGTCGTACAGTACTTGAAACTTGATCAAGACATCGGTTCCTAACACCGCTTGATCCCACCAATCTGCCCCTGGAGGGAGAGAGGTATAGTAGCCTACCGTGAGGGGCGAAATCACGAGTGTGCCAAGTTTCAAGCTTTCTAGCTCGGCAGTGTTGAAAAACTGTCCGGGCCGTTTGGGATCTTCCAGCTGCCGGATAGGTTTTAGCTTCAATTGGGTAGCAAGTGCTGGGGGGATAACTGTAAGAGGATAACTTGTGTCTACCAATAGTTGCATCTTGGTGTTACCTATTAGGGCAGGAACAGTATAGTAACCGTCAGAGTCCGACTCTTTCAAAGGAAGCGCATGTGCTTGGGGCATTCCTAGTACCACCAGCTTATTCTGAGAAATAGTTGTTCCTGGTAGGAGAATAGTAACTTTTAGATCGGGATAATCAAACAGGATGGGAATTTTCTGAAAGAAGGGTAAGCCTATGGCTCCGTCTATAGCCCCTTGTGTTACGCTCGAACGATGCAAGGTATCAAGTTGGTCTTGGGACACGACTAGAAAATCAATGCGTCCTTGTAGTTCCATATTCCCAAAGCGAATCTTTGGTACCGAAATCACCTCTGCAGGCTGACCTTCTACAAGAAGCGGCCCTTTCGGTCCCACTGCTTTTCGGATTGACAGATGCAGCATATTAGCCAATCGGTCAGTAATGTAGCAATTATTATCTCCGGTTGCGAGCAGAAAAGTGCCTTCAACCTCATCATTGAGGATGATTTTCACAAGCGGTGCAAAGCCAGGAGTTGAAAGCTGCATAGGCAGGGTAGTTGCCCAAGGAGTAGGAGTATCTTGAGCGTATGCGTGAGATGGATTGTTAGCAACTACGAGTGCCACGCACACCAGGAGAAGAATGCGAGCGAATTTTTTTGGTGTCATTGGTATGCTCCTTTCCTAATAAAGTCGAGATATCTCCGAGAGAGGCGTTGAGAGTGAAAGCCTCTCTCGGATACCCTAATGTCACTACCAAAAGCTCCAGGTAACCCCAAGAGAAATCTGCCACCCTGACTTATGACGGCCAGGAGACGGATTATAGGTTATTGAAACCTGCGCATCCACGAGCGCCTTTTGAAGATGCAGTTTCCAGTTGATGATAGGCGGTTTAGGAGGCCATTGAATAGGAAAGTTAAGGCTGCCTCCATCGTCTATCGGAAAGTTCCATGTTGGGGGGTTCCCCGGTGTTATAGTACCCGGTAAACCCGGTATCGAAATGGGAGGCAACGTCGGCTTCTGAGGCCATGGGAAAGGTGGGAGAGAGACGCCCCCATTCCCATCATGTCCACTTGGGTCTAGTGCATTCACCGGATCATGCTCGCAGTAGAGGTAGGGCTTCTGGTCTAAGTAGGTATCCCGCGTGATGAAACGGCCTACCTGAGCGTCATAGTACTGCGCCCCTACATAGATTAGCCCAGCACCTCCATCGTTACTATACCTCCTAGAACCGGCAAGTTGGTACAGTTTCGCATTGTTACTTTATTCAAATGCTCTTGTACCCGCATGCTATACCTCCAATAAAGCTCTTACGCGCTCTGCCTGTGCAGTTGACAGTAAGCTAAACCACTCCGACCAATCTTGACAATCCACCACCTTGCATAGAAAAGACCACTCAACCAACTCGTTCAATTCCAGCACCAAGTAAGCCAATTCCGACCAATATTCTGCAGGTCTTTGAGTTGCAAATATATTTTTTAAAAACATATTAAAAAACACCTGCCAACGGCTTAACGGGATGTGAGAGGCCTTAAACTCACCTAAAGTTAGGCGACCAGGAGCATCGTTCACGAGATAATTCAAGTAGTCTCTAGCATAGCCCTGGTATCCTAACTTACTCATTATCTGATAAGCCGTGGAATAGTGCATTACTTTGTCGAACCATTTGAAACGTCTAATCAGCTTATCTTGCTCCATACCCCAGGTAAAACGCTCATACATATGGAGGCCGATGTCAAAATAACTTAGCCAACGAGCTTGATGAACACGTACGGGAAAATAGAAGCACTGAAAGATGGGACTATATATCACCCAGCTAACGTTTCTCCAAGCAACGATTTTGTAGGGACGGTTTGGCAAATAATGCGGCTCGCCAAACCATTCCTGACAAAGAGCATATGCTCTAGAAGAAAATTCCAATAAATTTTTATCTCCTATTGTATCTCCAAACAAAGGAAGTAAAGGGCGTACTCGACCTACCATCAAAACGCTCCCTAACTGTATAGGAAATTGCAGGTAGCCTCTATTACCATCTTGAATAGAGAACCGCCATAGAGGCTACCCTGTGCATTTACGACTGTATTTTATCCTAATCTTGAGCCATGCTAGTTGCTGTCTACAACCCTCCGGGCCGATTTCCGAAGTTGTCGTCATCGGCAGGATTACCATCATCGTCTATACTATCAATAGCCGCTTGAATGGCACGAGCATGTTGCAGTGCGTAATGCACAGCTTCAGCTCCGGTACCAATTCCATAACCGATAGTGGCGATAGCTCCAGCCCCTCCACCACTTCCTGGCTCTCCATCATCGCCGCCTGGTGGAGGAGAACCTCCTCCTCCATCATTCCCATCTTCAATAACGAGTTCCACTTTTGGCTCGTTGTGTAAGTCAGGAGCATAGTGCTTCTCATCGTCTCGAGCTTGTCCTGTTAGGCATGCAGATAGGGCAGCTAACATAGCAACAAGTCGGCCAAACAGCGATACATGCCCACTCGGATCAAGGCAGTTAACCGGATCATGCTCGCAGTAGAGGTAGGGCTTCTGGTCTAAGTAGGTGTCACGCGTGATGAAACGGCTTACCTGAGCGTCATAGTACCGCGCTCCTACATACGTTAACCCGGCATCCCCATCATTACGATACCTCCTAGAACCTGCCAGCTGAATTTACCGCATCCACTGTAGAGACAAGCCTATTTAGGAATAGAGATACGAATTTCCGTAGGTTGGCTCGCTCCCTTATGTAAGACTTCCAGAACGAGCGTCTTACCGGCAACAGGGTGCAGCAGACGTATGGCCTCCTCAGGAGTAAGATCGGAAACCTTCCGCCCATCAATTGCAAGAATTCTATCGCCTTCTCTCAACCCCGCCCGAGCCGCTCGACTTCCCTGAGGAACTTCACCAACAACATATATCCGTAGAGGAGACATTTGCATGTAGTATTCTTGTGTATAGTTTTTAGTCGAAGCAGATGAGGTGTCTTTGCTTTCATTACCGATTATACACAGCTTTTTATCTGGTACGTCATACAGCCATCTTAAGCCGGTAAGGACAGACCACGACAAATACATATATGTCGCTTTTTGCCATGCAGGAGGGCTGGGATCATAGTAGCCGACATCCACATTATGGAATACTACAGAATCAATCGCAACTTTTTTTACCTGAGCACGACATGCGTATGCCCCTGAATCCCCCCCTACCTTCACCCTATCTGTCGGCTTCAGGTGCAGTTGCTTGGCAATCGCAGTGGGGATTATTGTGGGTCCAGACATGGTGGTGTTAAGGATAAGAGGAGTGCTCACCTTATCGTTAAAACGAACTTGTACTGCATATTGACCGGAAGAGCCAACCGGTATAAGAGGAACTTCTGCAACCGGCTTGATCCCATATTGAGCTAATGTGGCCCTGGTGAGCGCTATAGAAGACGGAAACAGTGTAATATGAAGGTCCCCAATATCGAACAGAACCGGAACTCTCTGGAAAAAGGGAGGTCCCAATATGCCATCGAGGTGTACTCCGCCCGCAAGCTGTGTGGTACCATTCAGTTTGTGGTCGGATATCACGAGAAACTTTAGCGGGCTTCCAAGAACAAACGAGCCTAGTTGAACAGCCTCCGGCTGAACCTGGGCGACTAACCCTCCCTTCTCTACGTTCTGAATCATTTCCAGAGGCAATTGTAACTTTTCAACAAGCGTATCGGAAACATAATTGTAGTTATCTGTAGCTGTAGAGAGTAGAAATAACCCCTCCGCTTTCACGCCATTGTAGGTTAAAGTTGCCTTGACAAGAGGAACGAGGTTTCCTGGAGCCAACTCGACTGACACTTGAGTTGGTAGGGCATTTTGTGCGATTGCTTTACTGAGGAAACACAAGGCATTTAGATAGACGAATAGCTTGATAAGAATAAAAAATTGACGACGAGTTCTCATAGCTCGTGCTCCTTCGATAAGCTAAATGTAGAGTTCCTATATGCACAAGTGACCGAGAGCAGGAGAGACTGGCATAGATACGCAGTCTCTCCTGAGTTTATCCCGAACAGACGATCCTTTCTAGAAAGTCGTACTGATTCCAATAAAAAATCCGACACCCTGTCTTCTAGGCGGGTCAAAGGGATTAGATGGAAAATTCGGAGAAGACCCGGCCCCGAAGCCAAATGAGAATTCAAGCAGCGCTCTTCTAAGCCGTATCTTCCAATCTAGCCTTGGACGCGGCGGCCATTGGATAGGTAGGCTCGCATTCCCTCCATCGTCTATCGGAAAGTTCCATGTTGGAGGGTTCCCCGGTGTTATAGTACCCGGTAAACCCGGTATCGAAATGGGAGGCAACGTCGGCTTCTGAGGCCATGGGAAAGGTGGGAGAGAGACGCCCCCATTCCCATCATGTCCACTTGGGTCAAGGCAGTTAACCGGATCATGCTCGCAGTAGAGGTAGGGCTTCTGGTCTAAGTAGGTGTCTCGCGTGATGAAACGGCCTACCTGAGCGTCATAGTACCGTGCTCCTACATACGTTAGCCCAGCATCTCCATCATTACGATACCCACTACTGCCGGCAAATTGGTAGGGGTCGCTGCTGCTGCCGCTGCGGGCTACCACGTTCCCAAAGGCGTCGTAGGTCATACTCGCCGTCACACCCTGAGAACCGTTGGTTACTACCCGCTCGCTGCCCAGACCGTCTACCAACGGGTACTCCCCGTCTTTGCGAACAAGGCCATCTACACCCCATGTGTATACGCTGCTGATGCTGTTGCCCACTTCCTCCAGCAGCACCTGGCCCGCCGCATCGTACACGTAGTGCGTGGTGACTCCACCGGCCGTCCGGCTAAAACGACGGCCTAAGGCATCATAAGTGTAGCCCACACTGCCGCCGCTGGAGCTGATGCCCGTAAGCTCGCCGTCGTAGTCATAGCTTAACGTATAGCTTACCCCACCAACCGTGCGGCCTATCTGCTCGCCATTCGCGTCATAGCTGTAGCTGTTGTTGAAGCCTCCGCTGGTGGAAAGCAGCTCGTCATCGGCGTCGTAGCTAAAGGTGGTGGTTACCCCGTTGACGGTCTCGCTCAGCCGGTTGCCCTCTCCATCGAGGGTATAGGAGATGCTATAGGCATTGCTGCCGCTGCGGCTCTCCCCCACCAAACGCCCCGCGCCATCGTAGCTATAGCTTACCACAGAACCATCTGCCTCCGTAACGCTGGTGCGCCGCCCATCCACGTCGTAGACATAGCTGAAAGAGGCCAGTGTGGTGTTCGTGGAGGTTTTGCTAACCACACTAAGCAGATGGTTATCGGCATCGTAGGTGCGGGTCACAGTTACCCCGTTGGGGCGAGTCTCCGACACCAGGTTACCGGCAGGGTCGTAGCTGTAGCTGGTGGTGCCGGCCGCTTCCGAGAGGCTGGCCACCTCGTTGCGAGCCGTATAGGTGTAGGAGAGCGTGCGACCGCTGGCATCGGTTAACGAGGTCAGAAGCCCCTTCTCTCCCGCGCCGTCGTAGGTGTAGGTCGCCACCACACTGCCGTTGTGGCTCTCTTGGGTAAGGCGATTGTCGGCATCGTAGGTACGGGTGGTGGTGCCGGTGATGTCGGCAAAGGAGATGAGGTTGCCGTTGGCATCGTAGCTGAAGGTTTTGAAGCTGTTATCGGGATAGGTTATCTGGATGGTGCGATCCCAAGCATCGAGGGTGTAGGTGGTGGTACGCCCCATCGCATCGGTTCGGCTGGTCTGCAC
>Ga0209061_1002415_pt1 | contig 23873 bp, 20 predicted proteins | sample Coa_R1_10_FD_187157 | JGI IMG/M metagenome (GOLD analysis project Ga0209061, IMG submission 187157) | Surface soil microbial communities from Centralia Pennsylvania, which are recovering from an underground coalmine fire - Coalmine... | ecosystem: Environmental > Terrestrial > Soil >...
CCACTCGCCCTGGCTACGACGCCATCCAGCAGGCGATCAGCGCGCTGAGCCTGGGGCCAGGTGGAGTCGTCCAGCAGATCAACTTTGTCGCGTTTGGCGTGTTGCTGCTGTTTTCGGCTGTTGGCTGGCGGCGTGTGTTGAGGCCAGGGCGAGCCCGTGTGTTGTTTCCGCTCTTCGAGGCGCTCACCGGGGTTGGGCTGATTGTTGACGGCTTCTTCTCACAAGACCCGGCGCCGGGGTATCCGGTGGGCGCTGTACTCCTCACCACGCCAACCTTGCATGGCAAAGTTCATGTCATCTTCGCGATCATCGCCATCACCTCGCTGGCTCTGGGTTGTTTTGCGCTTGCCTGGCGGTTCTCCGTAGAACCACAGTGGCATGGGTGGGCGCTCTATTCGGTAGTCGTCGGGTTGCTCACGATCATCTTTATCGCCATCTTCGGCGCCGCGCAAGGAGCGCATGGCCCAGCCGGCGTCTTTGAGCGCCTGGCGACGGGTGTGCATTCCGTATGGAGTCTCACCGTGTTGGCGAAGCTGCTCATACAGGCGCGCCAGAGATCAACCCCCTCTGCCAACTGATCTCGGTATGCCTGTCTCTACTGAGTGCTACCGTGTTCTCCGTCCTGGCCATTGGCTGCTACTCATCTTTATGAATTCATCAAGCCAGGTATGGGAAGTATTGCGTAGCGCAATTGGTGAAGCGGGCTTTGTCATTCGCAAAGCTGACACCTTTGATAAGCAGCATGCGACGTTCAAGCAGCTTGTAAGTGAGAACACGGCGGGGTGTGATCTTGTTCTGCATTGTTGGAAGCCGACAAGAACAAGTGAGCATTCTGCAACGAACGGTAGAGAGAAAGGCAATCAACGAAACCAACTCTTTGCTTTCCTGGCCAGCGCCAATATTGAGAAGCGCAGACAGACATTCTTACATGTCTCGCGGCCTGAGGAGATTGACTTCCGCGCTTTCTATAGTGAATGGCTGGCGCATGCTTTGCCTGGTAACTCCGCAATGCTCGATTTTGCTGAGTTCCGCCGGTTGGCTCAAGAATGGATAGCGGCGCGTTCAGGTAGCTGAATCCTGTCCCCGTGTGCGCTGTTGCTGACGCAGAAGTTCTCTCAGCGCCATGCGAACTTGCTCCGTTGTCAGAGTTGTCCTCAGCTATTTAGGGTTCGGCAAGCAGGTGCGTATAACCTATGCTTGCAACCTCCATGAGAGATTGCTCATCTCAGCGTTGTCAAGGAGCTGAGCGCCTGCCCGATTTCATGCTGGCGCGGCTGGACGGACTACGCCGTCGCGCCTATCATCCTATGAGGCGGCTGCGCTTTCTGTGGCTGCATAGTGTGTGAAGCGTCCCAATCATCCGGCGGTATTGGATAGCGAAGGAGAAGAAACCGATGATCGTGAGCCTGTTTCATGTGCGTGTGCCAGAGCAGGCAGCGGCTGGCTTCGAGCAAAGCTGGCGAAAGCGCGCTGGCCGTGTGGATAGCATGCCGGGTTTTCGCGGGCTTGAGGTGTTGCGCGCGGGCGATGAGCCGGGCAAATATATCGTGCTGACGCGCTGGGAGACACGCGAAGACTTTGAGCGATGGGCCAACAGCCCGGAGTTCGTTGCAGGCCATGCGCGCTCCTCCCAAGCGGCGCAAGAGGGCCAACCCGGCGCGCAACCCACAGGCATTGAGTTCTACGAAGCGCTTCCCAGCGATCCGGCTGCTCCAAACGCGAACGATAGCGCAGAGCGATAACGCAGAGCGATAGCATGTGAGACAGCAAAGAAAGGTGAATTGGCAGATATATGGCGGACAACACATCCACACGATTTGGCGTCTTTGTGCCGCAGGGATGGCGCATGGATCTTGCCGAGATCAGCGATCCCGTGGAGAAATACGAGGCGATGACGCGCGTCGCCCAGGCGGCGGACGCCATTCCCGCGTTCGACTCCATCTGGGTCTACGATCACTTCCACACCGTGCCGACGCCAACCCTCGAAACGACCTTCGAATGCTGGACAATCACCGCCGCGCTGGCCCGCGACACACAGCGCGTGAAGATTGGCCAGATGGTGACGTGTATCGGCTACCGCAATCCGGCGCTGCTGGCCAAGATCGCCTCGACCACTGACGTCTTGAGCCACGGACGGCTCTATTGCGGGATCGGCGCAGGTTGGTATGAGCACGAGTGGCGCGCGTATGGCTATGGCTTCCCTGAAACACGCGACCGCATGCGCGCCTTCCGTGAGGCGTGCGAGATCATCGTCAAGATGTGGACGGAGGAGTATCCCACCTTCTCAGGCGAATACTACAGGATTGATAAACCTATCAACGAGCCAAAGGGCGTGCAGAAGCCGCACCCGTCGCTTTGGATCGGTGGCAGCGGCGAGCAGGTGACGCTCAAGCTGGTGGCAAAGTATGGGAACGCCAGCAACACCGGTGGATCGCCTGAGGAGGTGCGCCACAAGCTCGATGTGCTGAGAGGGCACTGCGAGACGCTGGGCCGCGATTACGATACCATCATCCGCTCGACAAACATCAACCTCTTTTTGCTGAAGCCGGGCGACGACCCCGAAAAGGCAACCGAGCAGGCGCGCAGCCGCTCGAACGTAAGCTACGAAGTCTTCTCACGGATGGCGCTGGTAGGGACGCCCGATCAGGTGGTGGAGCGGCTGCAACAATATAAAGACGTTGGGGTGAACTACTTCATCTTCTACATGCCTGACCTCGCCTATGACCATACGCCGCTTCAGGTGTTCGCCTCTGAGGTAGCGCCGAGGCTGGCGTAGCAGCCCCCACCCCTGCCCCTCCCTCAGCGGGGGAGGGATCGTGGGGCTAAGGGGAAGTATGGTTGGTTCGGTTTTGCGCACGGCATAGCGCGGCGGGTGGGTGAACCCGCGCCTCAGGGCTTCCGCCACAAAGTCCGCCTAGAGAGCGGACGGCGCCGACTCGATTGCGGCGAGACGGATACCTGTGGTACAGGGCCACAGGCTGCTCCGCATAACGTCGGATTGAATGACTATGGCAGTGAGGTTGTCTTCAAGCAACCGGCGTCTCTCTTTGAGTTTCATCAGGTTATCACGGCGGCGCAGGTTGATCCATTTGGCGCCTATTGCGCAGACGGCGACCTGCATTGGACGTATGAGACCGTGTATGAGACCGTGTATGAGACCGTGAAGGTGTGGTGGCCGCCCGGCGGCGCTTGGAAGAAGAACTGAAGCGGCTGCGCAATGAGGTCGTGCAGCGGCCATCGCCGATCACTTAGGGGATTGACCTCTGGCTTGCCTACTATCATGAGGGGATGTATGACTACCTGCGCGCATACGCCTACTTCCTGGATACTCATCGGATTCCTGAGCCTGAGGCTAGGCTGCCCGAACTGTGAGATAAGCCGCTCGTTCTATCACATAGCGCATCTGGCGCGCAAACCTGTTTTCTTATCATCAAGCGTTATACTGAACTCAGACGATTAACGCATACAGACTGATTTTTCGCTATCCAGAGGAGCCATCTCATATGCGCACGACGCCATTCCCCAGAAGTATCTATCACAGCGCCCTGCGTTTCATACTGGCCAGCATGCTTACATTTGTGGGCTTGCTTGGCGTGACTGCATTCGCCAGCCCTGCGGCATTGGCTGCGGGAATGACCTCAGCGCAGACAACGGGCGGACGTGAGCCGGGCGGCGATCTGAGCAATCCCGTCGTGCGCCAGGTAGACATCGCCTCGCCTGCTGTGGTGCGGCTGGCTACAATTTATACCGCGCATATCACGCTGAGCCTGTGTGGCGCGGATGTGACGCTGCCGTCCACCGAGCCGGGCTATACACTGGGCGGGCTTGGCTCTGGCGCGTTCATCAGCGCCAATGGCGACATCCTCACGGCAGGGCATGTAGTGAACATTGACCGCGCCGATCTCGATCCTGTCATTTTTCAGTCGCCGGAGTCCGCCCAGCAGATCGCCGATGCGATTGACAGCGCCTCCTGCCTGGGTGTGACGGTCAGCGCCACCGATGTGGAAAACGGCGCGGTACAGGCGTTGGGCATTCCCTATTCCACTACCTACTCGGCGCCACGCCGCTACGCCTGGCGCGACACCAGCTATACCGGCCCAATCACACCATCTCCGCAGGATGCAGCCGATGAGCTGACCGGCCTGTTCAAAGCCCAAACGTTTGACGCTTCGGTGGTCGCCTACAGCAGCTTTACGCAGGATGACGTGGCTATCGTCCATATTCCACTGACCGATACCCCAAGCATCACGCTCGATGATGCAAGCAACGTGGAGGTGCTCGATACGCTGACGGTGATCGGCTTCCCCGGCAACGGCGACGCCACCAACGATCCAACCAATCTGCTGACGCCCTCGGTCAACACGGCGACCGTCAGCGCCATCAAGCGCAATGACGACGGCGCGGAGTTGATCCAGGTGGGCGGCAATATCGAGCATGGGGACAGTGGCGGCCCTGCGCTCGACTCCAACGGCCATATCGTCGGCATTGTCAGCTTCGGCGGGTCTGATACCGAGGGCATCACTGCGTTTCTGCGGTCGAGCAATAGCGCCATGCCGTTGATCAATGCGAATGGGATCAGCATGAAGCCGGGAACGTTCGAGCGGCGCTGGGAGCAGGCGTTTGGCGACTACGCTTCAACGCGCGTAGGCCATTGGCATACCGCCGCGCGAGAACTCGATGCCCTGGCGAACGATTATCCCGATTTTCGGGGCATCCTGCCGTACAAGGTCTATGCGGATGAGTTCGCCACCCATGAAACGCTGCCCGGCGCAGTGTCGCCCCTTTTGGGAACTGATCTGCTGCTGGTCATCGTTGGCCTGATCGCCCTTGTGGTCATCGTGGGGGTAGCGTTGGCTGGATTGCTGCTGCTTCAGCGTCGGCGTGCGCGCGCCAGATTGGTTGCTACGCCTGTAGCCGCCACTGGGCAGCCTGTGCCGCCAGCCGCGCTTGGCGGGCCTGTTCCAATGGGTGGCGCTCCGCCATTGCCTGGCATGGGAGCATATGGCCCGTATGGATATAGCGGTTCGCCCGCCGCAAATGGGGCTGGCGCCAATGGATATACCGGCTATGCGCCGTACCAACCCTACCAACCCTATCAACCCTATCAATCTTTCCCATCGGCGCCAGCGCCGTATCAGGCGGGGAATCCACCAGTGGCAGGCGCGCCGACTGGCGTTGATCTAGCTGTCAATGCTGCGCCGACGACGCCAGCGTATCTGGGCTATCCCAGGCGTCCACCTGCTCAGCCTTCGCCTCAGGCGGGGCAGGCGCCTCAGGCGGCGGCTGCGTCGGATAAAGATAAAGCGTTGGATGAGCAGGCGGGCGAGCGGACAGGCGAACAGGCGGGCACATGAACGCGCGCCTCGGGGCGAAGGCGCCAAGGCTGCCGACGCGGCCTCATTCTATAACGGCATGATAGGTATGCGGAGAAGCATATATACTCATTGCATGGCAACTGAGCGGCAGGCGAGGCTGGGCGCCTTCTAAGCCTTCATGTGACACATTTGTATGAGAGAAAGGGCACACCGTAGTATGGCTGAAATAACGTATCGAGCGGCGACGCCAGAGGACGCTGAGACGCTGGCGCATTTGCGCTGGGCGATGGAGATCGAGCGCCATGCGGGCGAGGAACATCGCGTCACTGAGCAGGAGTTCCTCGACGAGTCGCTGGCAGTTCTGCGCCCAGGGTTGGAGAGCGGGATGACGCGGGCATGGGTTGCTGAGGCTGATGGGCGAATGATCTCGTGTGTCGTGCTGATCTGCTGGCCGGTGTCGCCTAGCCTGGAGCGGCTGCATCGCTCGCGTGGCATGGTGACAAGCGTGTATACCGCGCCGGAGTATCGTCGCCAGGGGATAGGGCGGCGCCTGATGCAGATGTTGATTGATGATGCGCAACGCCGCAAGATGCAGCGGTTGATCCTCTGGTCGTCGGAGATGGGCCGGCCGCTGTATGAGCAACTTGGCTTCACACGTAGCCGGGGGTACGAACTCGATTTCTCGGACACGAGCGCAGAGGGAGCCGACGACGCTGATTGCAATCTGCCCTGATATGTCTGATACATCTTTTTTACACGGTACCGTGTAAAAAAACTACGGAAAACCGTGGGGACAAACAAGGCGCCTGCCACTATACTTGTTGCATAGGAACGTGAACCCTCCTGGCGGGACGCGCGTGGGAGGGTCTGCACGGATGCAAAGTGGGGCATCAGGGGGTAGTTTCGCCGCAGGGATGTGGCGCAGCTACCCCCTCCCTTATGGCGGGCGTGTACGCTCCAAGGCCGCCTGGGCGACCACGATTTACGATTTATCTGGTTATCTGGCGCTTTTACGCTGCGCCAGGGCGACGATAGCCTGCGCCAGTGTGGTTGCCGCATGGGGATGGCTCAGCGCACGGGCAGCATTGCCCATTGCCGTCCGCCGTGTCGCGCCATCCAGCAGCGGGAGCAGCGCCGCACACAGACGGTCGCCAGTGAGGTCGCGATCAGCGATGACCTCGGCGGCTCCCGCACGCTTGAACATTTCGGCGTTCACCGCCTGGGGTGAGCCGGTGAACCCTGGTGGCAGAGGCACGAGCAGGCTCGGCTTACCCACCGCCGCAAGCTCGGCCAGCGTCGCCGCGCCGGAGCGGCACAGCGCCAGATCGCAGGCTGCCAGCGCGGCAGGCATCTGATCCGTCAGATAGGGGTAGAGCGCATAACGAGCGTGCAATGCCGGATCGCTCTGCGCCAGCGCCACCTCGGCGCGCGCGCGTGTTTCATCGTGCGTCTTTTCACCGCTGATGTGCAACACCTGGCAGACTGGCAGCAGCCTGGGCAGCGCGTCGGCGACCGCCTGGTTGATATGGCGTGCGCCCTGGCTGCCGCCAGTGACCAGCACGACGGGCAGCAATGGATCAAGACCAAAGCGCGTTTTCAACGCCGCCTGTTGGGCCTCATCACAATCGGCGACGGCAAGCACCTCCTCGCGGACGGGATTGCCTGTGAGCGCCGTGCGATCCCTGGGGAAGTAGCGCATGGAGTCAGGAAACGAGACGGAGATGCGGGTGGCAAACGGCGTCAGCAGGCGGTTTGCCAGGTTGGGAGGCACATCTTGCTGGTGCATCATCAGTGGCGCGCCATAGCGACGGGCGGCGAATCCGGCGGGCACGGATACATAGCCACCGCTGGTGAAGGCTACATCTGGCTTGAATTGCTTCACATGACGGAGCGCCTGTGCCACGCCCAGCGGGATGCGCCCAAGATCGGTGAACGTGCCGGGGGAGAGATAGCGGCGCAGCCTGCCCGCCGTGACACCGACAAAGGGCACGCCCGCCGCCGGAACGAGCCGCGTTTCCAGGCCGTTCAGATCGCCAAGGTAAAGCAACTCGGCGTCGTATCGCTCGCGCAGTTCGTGCGCTACGGCCAGCGCGGGGTAGATATGCCCGCCTGTGCCACCGCCCGACAGCAAAATACGCATGCTTTCCTTCACCAGCCTCCTATGCTCCTCTGTTGACATGCAGGTATACAATACAAAATCCCCGCCCCCAAGTGGATTGGTTGGGGCGGGGGAAGGTGGCCTCAGTGCGAGATGATGTACACGTTGGGCCAGTCAACATCCTGCATGTTTTCCAGCTCATTCAGCGCGAAGCCTCGCACCCAGGGCCGTAAGCGCCAGAAGAGCTTGTCCTGCTGGAAGGGAATCCAGGCGACGGTGTTCACCAGGTCTTGCTCGATGGTATTGTACTCCTGCATACGCTTCGTCGGGTCGGCCTCGACATCCGCCTGCTGCATCAACTGCGTGACCTGTGGAATGCTGACGTTGCCAGCGTCGAAGATAGAGGTAATTTCAAACTGGTTGGAGAGCCAGTCCCACGGATCGGGGAAGTCGGCTACCCAGCCAAGAATCCACATCTGCGCCGGATTGGCATGGTGATCGGGTGGCTGCCATCCGTTGAGAATAACGTCGGCGACGAGGTTGGAAAATGCTGAGGTTGTCCCAACGCTATTGATCTTCTTGATCTGTACATTCAAGTTCAGCGCGTTTGACCATGCCTGCGCGGCGGCGGTCGCCAGATTCAGTGTCGTCTGGTTGTCTGTGTTGACCCAAATGTAGATCGGTTGGGGCGCCTGACCCTGTTTCGCCACGATGTATGGGCAGTAATCAGGGGGTGTGATGGCCTCGCCTGTGGTAGCGCATGTGTGCTGAACGGTTTTCAGCAGATTGAGCGCCACCGTCTGGTTGCCAGTGAGCGAAAGTGTGGAGTCGGGCGGCGGCGTTGTCAGGTTAGGATTGTAGCCTGGCATGCCTTCAGGAACGATATGGTTCGAGGGAATAGCGCCGCCGTTCTCCACGCGATCCACGAGCAACTGCTTGTTGAGCGAGAGATCGAATGCGCGGCGAATGACCTCGTTGTCGAATGGGGGCATGTCAAAGTTCATGCCAAAGAACTCGTTCGCCAGGGTGGGAATCTGGTGGAAGTCGCTCTGGCCGCTGGCGAAGCTGTAATCGCTCGCAGGCACATCCGTATAATCGTATGCGGCGCCGCTCCGGTAGCTTGCGTATTCTGTGTCAATAGACTCGATGATCGGGCGCACCACTTTGGTGAGGGTCAGCTTCTTGCCCCAGGCCGCTTCCCAATAGGGGTTGGGAACCAGGGTCATCAGATTGTCTTGCGCCCCATATGACACAATCTTGAATGGGCCGGAACATCCGCCGAGGTTCAGGTGATCTACCCAGGTTCCACCAGCGTACTTGGGATTCTCGACGAGTGACTGTTCGAGCACGTCGTTGGTGGGATAGCTCAGCGCCTCGAGGAAATAGGCAATGGGCGCATCGAGGTTGATGCGCAGGGTCTGTTCGTCAATGATCTGCAAGCCAAACGCGGCGGTTGTGCCAATCAGCGTTCCCTTCCCCGTTGCGATATAGCCACCATTTGGACTGCTGGCGCCTAGTATGTGGCCAAGATATGTGGGGCCAGGGCCATTGGTGGGGTTCACAGGATTGCTGCACGGCCCAGCGCCGTAGGTATTGGCGTCATATAAGCAGCCCAATTGTGGGCTGAGTGACCGCTGAATGCTATAGGCGAAGTCGCGTGCGGTGATGGGAGAGCCATCGCTGAAGCGCATGTTGGGCCGCAAATGGAAGGTATACGACGTGCCGTTGGCGCCAACATCCCAACTGGTGGCGGCGTCGGGTATGACCTGAAGCGTGCTGCTGTTGAACGTCACCAGATTGGTGAAGATCATCGAGACGGTTCCCAGGTCTTTCTGATCGGTGATCTCGGCAGGGTCAAGCACCTCGCCGTAACTGATCTTCCCTGTGCCGCTATAAGGCCAAGTGAAGGTTTGATTTGCCGCGAGCGTGGCGCCTGTGCTGGCTGGCGTCAGGAAGCTGCACGAAGCCAGCATGAGCGGCGCCAGGCCAAGCAGCATAAAGAGCATCCGTTGCGCCGTGCGCCAACCACCAGCGGAAGGCGGCGAGCCGTGTCGCCCTTGCCGAAGATGAACACTACCCTCTCGCGCGCCCATACCCACGCTGAAACCCATGCTGTCGCCTCCCCGCACACCCCAAACACCAAGTGTTTTGGTGTCCGTCTATTGTTCGCTCCGATGATACCTGAAGTCCTGAAGTTGGATCGTTCTACGCCACGCGATTGTACGCAACTTTGCGTTCGCTGTCAACACTTTTAGGGCTTTTGGCGTACTGGCATGGCGCCTTCGCGCGTATCATATGATGTAAGTGATGTTATCTTCTTCGACGGACTGGGTGTGGGTATTGGGTATGGGGCAACGAGGCGCGCGCGCGACTGAGGCCAACAACGCGCATGGCAAACTGAACGGCAAGCGGAAGTCTCACGCCAACGGTAAGTCTCTTGGCGTCCCAAAAGAGGGCGCTCTTGCGCGCCTTGAGACGTACGAAGAAACCGCCGAAATGTCTGAGGAAGCGCCTGAAATAGGCGAAGCGGGCGAAGCGGGCGAAGCGGCGATACGTTCCGAGCAGACAACACAACGCCAACAGGGCAAACAGAAGCATCAGGGCAAGGAATCTTACAGCATGAGCCGACCCGAATTGTACATCAATCGCGAGATCGCCGCCGTTGCGTTTATTCGCCGCGTGCTCGAAGAAGCGCAATCCTATCGTCATCCCTTGCTGGAGCGTGTGAAGTTTATCAGCTTCGTGAGCAATCAGGTGGATGAGTTTCTGATGGTGCGGCTGGCCGGGCTGAAAGATCAGCTTGCCGCACAGGTGAACGACGCCGGGCCGGATGGCTTGCTTGCTGGTCAGCAGATCGCACTCTTGCGTCCGCTTGTGCTCGATATTCTACGCGATCAGCTCAACGTTTTTACCACCGACATCAAGCCACGACTGGCGCTGGCGGGTATTCATCTGCTCGATTACTCACAGCTTTCGCCTACCCAGCGCGAGGCGGCGGCCAGGTTCTTCCGCGAGGCCGTCTTCCCCGTGCTGACGCCGCTGGGTGTGGATCGCGCCCATCCTTTTCCGATGATCTCCAGTCGCAGCCTCAATCTCGCGGTGATCCTGCGTGATCCGCTGGTCGGTGAGACATTTTCGTTTGCGCGGCTGAAGGCTCCGCCAACACTGCCGCGTCTGGTTCCCGTGCCGTTTGAGCTATCCAGGCGGGCCGAGCAGGAGAAGGCGCGTCGTGAACGCCAAGCGGAGGCGCTGCCAGAGTCGAGCCTGGTTGAGCCGATCAGGCCGCCCGCCGAGGTGGCGTTTGTCTGGCTGGAACAATTGATCGCCGCGCATCTCGATCTGCTGTTTCCGGGGATGGAGATCGTGGCGTCGTATCCCTTCCGGGTGCTGCGCGACGCCGACTTTGAGATTCAAGCCGATGAGGCGGGCGACCTGCTGGATACCATCGAGCAGGGATTGCAACAGCGGCGCTTTGGCTCGGTGGTCACGTTGATCGTCGAGCGCGAGACGCCACACTATGTGCGGAAGCTGCTGCGCGAGAACCTTGTTCTGCGCGAGAAGCTGGTATTGGATGAGGCCGACATCTTTGAACTCGAGGGGCCGCTTGATCTCAGTAGCCTTGATCAATTACTGAGCCTGAACCGTCCTGACCTCAAAGACAATCCAATTGTTGCGCGGATGCCGCTTGCTTTGCAGCGCAACGCCAATCCCTTCCAGGCGATCCATGCGGGTGATATTCTGCTACATCACCCGTATGATTCGTTCAGCGCCGTGACAGACTTCATCGAGACGGCGGCGGCTGACCCGGATGTGCTGGCTATCAAACAAACGCTCTATCGCGTGGGACATAACTCGCCAGTGGTGCAGGCATTGCTCGAGGCCTGTGAGCGTGGCAAGCAGGTGGCCGTTCTGGTGGAACTGAAGGCGCGCTTCGACGAAGAGAACAACATTGAGTGGGCGCGCATGCTCGAGCATGCCGGTGTGCATGTGGTCTATGGTCAGGTTGATCTGAAGACGCACGCCAAGGTGGCGCTGGTGGTGCGGCGAGAAGGCGCCAAGCTGCGGCGCTATGTACACTTGGGAACAGGCAACTATAATGCGGCGACAGCGCGCGGCTACGAAGATTACGGCTTGCTGACCTCACGCCCAGAGATCGGCGAAGACGTTTCGATGCTCTTCAACACGCTGACTGGTTTTGCGCGTGGCGTCAGCTATCGCAAGTTGCTGGTGGCGCCCACTTCGCTGCGCACAGGGTTGATGGAGCGCATCGAGCGGGAGATCGTACGCCATGAGCAAACGGGCGCCGGGCGGATGATCTTCAAGACGAATGCGCTGGTGGACGCTGATTTCATTCAGGCGCTCTATCGCGCGTCACAGGCGGGCGTGCGGATCGATCTGTTGGTGCGCGGCATCTGCTGCTTGCGACCAGGCATCCCTGGGCTGAGCGAAAATATTCGCGTGCGCAGCCTGGTTGGGCGCTTTTTGGAGCATAGCCGCATCTACTACTTCGCCAATGGCGGTGAGCCGGGCAAGGAAGAGGTGCTGATGGGCAGCGCCGATCTGATGCCGCGCAACCTCGATCATCGTGTTGAGGTGCTGTTCCCGCTCGAAGACCCCCGCTTGCGTGCGCAGATCATCGAGGTGGCGCTCCCTGTGTACCTGCGTGATACCGAGAATACACGCATTCTCGCCGAGGATGGCTCGTATCAGCATGCGAAGCCTGCTCCTGGCGAGGAGCCATTCGACGTGCAGATGTGGTTCGCACGCCACTCGCTCGATCCTGTTGAAGAAGAGAGCGGATTGGCTGCAAGGTAAATCGGCGCCCGTCTGTGGGTTTCAGTTTAAGCCCAGGCGGGCGCGCGTCTGTTCCAATGTATCTGCGCTATGAATCACGACGTCTTCCAGAGTAGTTTCATCTGCCTGGTTGATCGCGGTACGCATATTGTCCGACAGCACGCCGAATCGGCTTTCCAGCGCAAGGATTGCTATTCGTCTTGCGCCCTCAGCGCGGCCCTCGCGCATGGCCTCTTCGCGGAAGAGTTCGATCACTCCCGACTCGCGTAGCAAGTCATCAATCACTGGAATCCTCCTTAATGCGGTCACCACCGCCTCGCGTGGCAATGTCAACCCACTCAGCCCGGCAAGTAAGCCTACCAGATCGCTCTGCTCCTGGCGAGGCAGCGAGCCACGGCATCGAACTGATCACCCAGCTGAGAAAGAACATGCGCCCCCGCGTGCTGGCGCTGGCCGACTCGCTCTTGCTGCGCAAACGCACGCTGATCGAGACGATCAATGACCAACTCACAAACGTCTGCCAGATTGAGCATACCCGGCATCGGAGTCCCTTCAACTTCCTGGCGCATCTTCTGGCTGGCCTCATTGCCGACTGCCACCCACCCAAGAAGCCATCACTCCACCTGGATATGACTGCCCTGGTCGTGGCATAGTTATCCCGAACTGACGTTATTTTAATTTTAAGCGCGTGCAGCCACACGCGTGCGCCGCTCGCCAAGGATGCGCTTCGTCACTTTGGGGCCGCCCTCACGCGCCGACCTGGGTCGGGGGACGACATGCAGCGACATATAGCACAACACTCCAACCAGCAGTGCCACAAAGAAGCTGTGGGCTACTTTGCTGAAGAGGTTGAACTGGCTAAAGATCACGATGGCTCCGGCGACTGCCTGGCACAACACCAGAATCAGCGCCGCGACGCTTGCCCAGAAGAGATCATGCCGCGCAGCACGCAGCCGCCACGCCTGTGTGAAGAGGGCCACAATGCCAAGCGTGAGCAGCCCCGCCGCCAGCCGATGGATGAAGCTGGTTCCCGCCAGGCCGCCGAAGCCAGGGAAGACCTGGCCGTTGCAGAGTGGCCACCCCAGGCAGCCTGCCTCTGCGCCAGCGTGTAGCATGTAGGCGCCCAGATAGATCACCACCACCGTAAAGGCCAGCAGCCCCCACGTCAGCCAGCGAAAGCCCTGCGCCACGCCACGGTCGCGCAGCTTATCCCAGCCGTTCTCATCGAAGACAAAGATGGCCGGAAGCAAAATGGTAACAAACGAGAGGAGTGAGATACCAAAGTGGGTGGCTTTGATCGGCGCCGACTGTGGATACGCCACATCGAGCGCGCCAATGATCGCCTCGGCGAAGAACGCGCCGATCATCGCGGGCAGAAACACCTTGATTTCAATTCGGGCGCGCATGTAGGTCTGCCCAAGCGCGCGCAGCAATGAGAGCGGCGCGCGCAATAGCTTTTGCCTGGTAACTTGTCCGGTGATGATGGGGATATTCAGGCGCACGCGCCAGGTCAGCAGGATACCGACGATCATTGCCAGAATCAGGACGGTCTCGATGGGAACGCCGATGCGGTGAATGAACTCATGCGCAGTCGTGTTGAGTGTTCCCGATGAGAGGTCGAGATTGGGGAAAAGCTGCCCTTTGCAGAGCGGCCAATCGTTGCCGCAGCCCGCCTGTGAACCGGTATTCGTGACGATCACGCCAAGCTCGAAGACAGTGAACACCCCTAGCGCGGTGATGACCGAGAGCCAGCGCGTGATACGCTGCGTCATCTTGAAGGAGGCGCCCGCCTGGGGGTTCGCGCTTTGGATCATTGCGTTCTTTGTGGAAGCGCCGTTTACTCTGTTGGAGCTTTTCACTGTCCGGCCTTTTTGCCCGTTGTTTGGCGTATTCCCATTGCTTCCGTTGCTTCCGCCGTTTCCGTTGATTGCCCGACGTGGAGCGGTGGTTGTTGCGATGGACGGGCTTCCGTTGGCGCTCTGCGCCGATTTTTGGGGGGTCGAGTTCTTGCGAGTTGCGCTCTGCATGGCTTCTGCTTACCTCATCCGCTATCCGGCATGATGACTACCATACACAGCATACGCTAAAATGAGATGCGTGGCAATGCGGGAGATGGCATACACAGGCGCCGTCTGACGCATTGCAAGGATTTTGCGAAGGTGGAATGAGACAATGGCAGCAAAGAGCCAGGGCATGCTGGCGGGCAAGACAGTGATTGTAACGGGCGCTAGCCGGGGGATTGGGCGAGCGGCGGCGGCGCTCTTTGCGGCGGAGGGCGCGTGGGTGGCGCTGGCTGCGCGCGACGAGGCGGCGTTGGCCGCCAACGCCCAGGCGATCACCACCACAGGTGGACAGGCGCTCGCCGTCCCCTGCGACGTGGCGGACGAGGTGAGCGTGCAGGCGCTCTTTGCGCGTGTGGCCGACGCCTTTGGCCCGGTGGATATCCTGGTAAATAGCGCGGGCACGTTGGTCAACGTACCCTTTGTAGAGATGACGGTGGCGCAGTGGGATCATGTGTTGGGCGTAAACCTGCGGGGGACGTTTCTGTGTTGTCGTGAGGCGTTTCGCGCGATGATCCCACGCGGCGGTGGGATCATCGTCAATCTGTCCTCGCTGTCGGGCGTACGTGGCGTCGAGAAGTTTCCCGGCCTGAGCGCCTACAACTCGTCGAAGTTTGGCGTGGCGGGGCTGAGCGAACTATTGGCCGTGGAGGGACGCCCGCACAACATCCGTGTGATCGCAGTCAGCCCTGGCGCAGTGGATACCGAGATGCTACGGGCAGCCGCGCCGCACCTGAAGGCAGGGATGACTCCTGATGAGTTCGCGCGCATCCTGCTCTTCCTCGTTGGGCCAGACGCGCGCCCATTGAGTGGCACAAACCTGGAGATATTTTCCAATGCGTAGGCGGCGATTCTCCCCTTCCCATTTATTGAGAAGGGGTTGGGGGTTAGGTCAATGAGGAGGCAGTTACGAATCGCCTTGCTGGCCCCCCTGATTGCGCCCATCACCCAGCCTTTCATCGGCGGCGCACAGGCTATGCTCCGTGACCTTGCCGTGGGATTGGCGGTGCGCGGGCATGCTGTCACGCTCTACGCCGCCGATAGGTCTGATCCAGCCCTGCTTGGCGAGGCGCAACTTGTCACGTTTGGCATAGATTCCGCGCAGTTGCAGCCAGCCCGCTTTTCCGAACACGCGGCGCCGACGCCCTCCGCCCGCGAAGAAGCGCCAGCCACAGACGACGAAGAGGCGCAGCGTATGAATCAGGCATTCAGCCGCGCCTATGACGTGATCGCCAGCCAGGCCGATCAGCATGATTTGCTCCATGCGCACGCCTACGACTGGGCCGCCTTTGCCTACGCATCGCGTCAGCCGCTTCCCGTCTTGCATACGCTGCATCTGCCGGTAGGCGACCGGAGCATCCGCAATGAACTGACGCGGCTGGCTCCTCCCCAGGAAGCCGCTACGTCTAAAACCAAAGCAAAAAATGTCTGGCTGGCGACAGTCTCGCAGGCCAGCGCCGCAGCGTATGCGCCCTTCTGCCGGATTGACGCGGTGGTGTACAACGGGATCGCTGTCGAACGCATCCCCTTTGGCGCGCAACCCGATCCTACCGGCTATCTGCTCTATGCAGGACGCATCACGCCGGAGAAAGGCGTGGAAGACGCGCTGGGGATCGCGACGCGAGCGGAACGTCCGCTGCTGCTGGCGGGTGGCGTGTATGATCAGGCGTACTTCGCCGAACGTATCGCGCCACGCCTCGATCAGGCTGGCGAGCGTGCGCGCTACCTGGGGCATGTCTCGCGTGAGCGCCTGTGGCAACTGATGGCAGGCGCGACGGCGACGCTCTGCCCCTCGCATTGGATCGAGCCGTTCGGGTTGGTTGCGTGTGAGGCGCTGGCCGCAGGTTCACCTGTGATCGCCTATGCGCAGGGTGGCTTGCGCGAGGTGATCGAAGATGGCGTGACAGGAACGCTGGTCGCGCCGGGCGATCTCGATAGCGCCGTTGAGGCCATCGCGCGGATAGGCGAAATAAGCCGTGCGGCATGCCGCGACAGCATGGTTGAGCGTTTCAGTCTGGCGCGTATGCTCGATGACTACGAGGCGCTGTACGCGCGGATGGCGGATGGCTAGTAGGCGGGCGGTTCAAGCCACGCCTCGAGGCTTTGCCACGAATGCTGCCTGCACGGCCTCGCTCTATGCAATTGCTGTCGCTGCTGGGCTGTATATGTACTGCTGTCGTCGCTGGCAGCGAGTGTGGCCTGCCCAGACAGCTATCGCGGCCATTGCCAACATATGCTACACTTGCGATACATACGGCCAGAGGCGACCGTATGCCTACTGTCTTCAGTGTGGAAAGGGCGGCGTTATGGCGATGGAGCAGACGAATCAATCACAGCGGGGGGGTGAGGGCGCCAGCGATTTCGATGCAGGCGCTATGGGCGTGGCGAATGTCGCTGAGGGGCTATTGGGCGAGGTGGGCGAGTTGCCAGGCGTTGGGGGATTGGGGCCGGGCTACGAAGGTGGCGGCGCGGCTGAGCCTGCCGTTCCCCCTGCGGGGACGCGCCCCACCGCAAGCGAGGCGCCTCTCGTCTCGCTACGGCTAGCGACGCTCTATTCCAGCGGCAACTTTGGCTCCGGCGTCTTCTATGGCTTCAATAACTTCATTCTCTCGATCTTCTTGCTCAACCTCAATGTGCCCATCTTGCTCAATGGCCTGCTCAGTAGCACGCGCTCGTTTGAGGGCGCCATCCTTCAGCCGCTCGTTGGCGCGTGGAGCGACCGCACCTGGCATGAGCGGTTTGGCCGCCGCAATATCTTCGTCGTCTGGTTCACGCCAGTCTGCGTCGCCTTTGTCATCATCACACCGTTTCTTACTCAGTTGACGGGTCTTGGCTTTCCCTTTGGCTTCTCTGCCAATCTGACCGCGATCATCCTGGCGACGATTGGCATTTTCCTTTTTACGCTGACCTTCAATCTCATGTACGACCCCTACCAGGCGCTTCTAGCCGACATCACGCCCGAACGTCAGCGCGGAGGCGTAAACGGACTGTTTCAGGCGCTTGGCGCGAGCGGCCAGGTGATCATCCTCGTACTGGCAATTGTGCTATCAGACCTCAACGGCGGCAGAGCGCCGCTGACCATCCTCTTCATCCTCACGGGCGCGCTGCTGGCGCTTGGCTTCATTCCTACACTGCTGGGTGTGCGTGAGCCACGCGACCTGCCGGGCGTGCTGCGTCATCACCGCTATACCTTGCGCGACTATTGGAATGGCCTGCGCAGCGATCCGCAGGTGGGGCTGTACTTCGCCACACAGTTCTTTCTGTGGTTTGGCATCAACGCCATCACGCCCAATCTGACCTATTACGCCGAGCGGAGCCTGCATTTCGATGACACACAGGCGCTCATTTTGAGCTTCATCCTGCTGCTGACCAGCGCGCTCTTCGTCTGGCCGTTTGGCTTGCTTGGCGACCGCATCGGGCTGAAACGCACATTTCTGCTAGGAATGATTCTGATGGCGGGCGCGGCCATTGCCGCCGTCTTCATCAAGGACGTGATCCCGCTCTATATCGTGCTGGCGCTGGCTGGCGTGGGCAACGCCGCGCAGACAGCCTCGTCGTATCCGCTGCTGACGCGGGTGACACTGCCCGACCGCATGGGTCTCTATACCGGCCTGAATAGCACCGTCACCAGCATCGCCGCGCCAGGAGGCGCCGTGCTGGCGTCCACGTTGATCACAGTGTATGGCTACAGTGTGTTCTTCCCGTTCGTGGCGGCGATGTTCCTGCTCTCACTCATTCCGCTGTCGCTGTTCCATATCGAGCGGTCGGTGGCGGCGCGCACGCTACGTGGCGAGCTGGCGGCGGCATAGGTGGCATACAAGCCGTACAGACGGAAAACCTTTGAAACAAGTTTGCGCTTTAGGTAATTGCTGCTACGTCAATAGCCTTTAGCGCATCTCTATTTTTCTTGGCGTCAAAGCTTGTTTCAACAGCATATTCTACCCGTGCCCCCATCACACGGCAGTTGGGTGGCAAAGCAGAAAGTGGAACAAAAAGATCGTCTCCGCCCGAATCAGGAGAAATGAAGGCAAATTTTTTGCCTTCAGGAAGGGCGCAAATTCGTCCAGTGAATCGCTCTTGCCCTATTCGGGATGACATTCTCCATAAGCGCGCACAAAAGTTTAGCAATTGCTGGGGTGACATGGCCGCAAGCTCGGGACTTAGAGAAGCTATCTGCAAGCATTTTTGCTCCAACTGTGCAAGCTCTGGAGGAATAGGCCACCCTTCCCTGCTTCGCACCAATTTCGCTAACAGTAAGTTTGCCTGCGCAAATTCAATATTTTTCATCCCTAGCCCTAGCTTGGCTAGGAAGAGGAAGAGGTTAACCTTGGCCTTATCTTCTCCGGGAGCTAATGCTGCTTTACTTCCAATCCTGATCGCTGCCTCCAAGTTTCCGGTCTGATGTTTTAACGTGGCAAGGTCTTGAAGGATATACCATTTTGTACTGCTACCTCTATGCTTTAGTAGCGCCTCTAAGTCTTCTATAGCTCCTGCGCGATCTCCTGTGCCATCTCGCGCTTGCGCCTTCCATCGTTGAAAATCATCGTTTTTAGGAAAGGCAGAGACTGCGGCAAATGCTGTTGAGAGGGCCTGCTCCCATTGTTGTAAATTGACTTGAGCCTTTAGTTTTGCATAATACCACTGCTCTAGCGCTGACATAATCTCGTGACTCCCGATACCGCCTCGGTCGGAACTGAGGGCATCTGGCTCAATAAAGCTACACCATTGTAAAACCAACTCCCAGTCGCCCTTGCCTTTGAAAAACTTGATCATTTCGAATGTGACTCGTTTAATGATGAGTTCGCTGGCTCTTAGCGAGCGTATTTTCTTAGCAAAGTGGACTGCTTTCCCCAAATCGTTGTGGTCAATCGCGGGTTTTAACTCGTGGTAATACAAACACCATGCGAACTCACTATTAACCCACTCATCCTCGGGGAATCGAGCTGCTACTGTCTGCGCAACAGCGATCGCTTCTGCCAAAATTTCTTGCTTACGCAGGCAATAGATCCATCCTGCTCCTACTCGTGCGTTCGGGCGTTGCTCCCAGAGAGCTTGAAAATATTGTGTCGCCTGTTCCACTTTTCCAGATTTTCGAAGGGTCTCCGCTTCTTGAACGCGGGACGTATAATCGTCCATTTAGCGCCTCCGCAACAGAAGTACACTTGAACTCGGTCTTAGCAACTGGAACGACTGGGCTGAACAATAGTCTCTTTACATACACAACTTTGCTATCTGTGCCTCCTACCGTCATCCAAGCCCAGCAGTAAGCGTGAGAATATCCAAAGGATTCTTTGTGCGTGATGCTGCAAGGTAGAGCAGCAGAAAGACGTTCCTAGACTCATCTAACTCAATGCAAATTGCCTGCCCTATTTCCCCTTATACCCACGTTTGCCTGCTATGGTATGATCTTTTGCAAAAGCAGGAACAAGCGAGATTCGCGTATGAACGGCTGCCTGTCAAAGAAAGCCTAAAGGATAGACCAAAGATGCCACATCCACCGCGCCGCCGGATCGCCGTGCTGGGCAGCACCGGCTCGATTGGCCGCCAAACGCTCGACGTTGTGCGCGCCTACCCCGACCACTTCGAGGTGGTTGCGCTGGTCGCCCGTAGCAGCGTTGATCTGCTGGCCGAGCAGGCGCGTGAGTTCGCCCCGCGATTGGTCGGCGTGACAAGCGATGACCCCGCCGTGCGCGCACAGTTCACCGAAGCGATTCCAGAGGCGCAGCGCAGCACGCTTGTGGGCGAGGATGCGCTGACCGAGGCGGCCATTCATCCCGATGTGGAAACCGTCGTCGCCGCGACCTCCGGCTTGATGGGATTGCGCCCTACCCTTGCGGCGATTCGCGCGGGCAAGACGATTGCGCTGGCCAACAAAGAGACGCTGGTGATGGCAGGCCACCTGGCAATGGCCGAGGCGCGTCAGGCTGGTGTGGAGATGTTGCCGGTGGATAGCGAGCATAGCGCGCTGTGGCAATGTCTGCGCGGCGAAAAAACGGCTGAGGTACGCAGATTGTTGATCACGGCGTCGGGTGGGCCGTTCCGTGGAAAGACGCTGGCCCAGATGCGCGACGTGACGGTGCAGCAGGCGTTGGCGCACCCCACCTGGCGCATGGGGCCGAAGATCACAATTGATTCGGCAACACTGATGAACAAAGGGCTTGAGGTGATCGAGGCGCACTGGTTGTTTGATCTGCCATTTGATCAGATCGAGGTGGTTGTCCATCCGCAGAGCGTCATCCACTCGATGGTGGAGTTTGTGGACGACTCGATCAAGATGCAGGCCAGTTTGCCCGATATGCGGCTGCCCATCCAGTATGCCCTCAGCTATCCTGAGCGGCTGGATCGCGAGGGGACGGCGCTGCGCCATCCGTTGCGCTGGGCGGAGGTCGCTCGTCTTGACTTCGAGGATGTGGATATGGTCAACTTTCCCTGTCTGCGGCTGGCTTACGAAGCGGGGCGAACCGGCGGCTCGGCTCCGGCGGCGCTGGTGAGCGCAGATGAGCAGGCCGTGGCGCTGTTTATGCGCGGCGCGATCCGCATGACCGATATTCCTACCATCCTTGAGGAAACGCTGGCGCGCCACAACGTCATCGCCGAGCCATCCGTAGACCAGGTAGCCGAGACCTGCGCCTGGGCAATGGCGCAGGCGCAACAGATAGCTGAAGAACTCAGTCCTACACGAAGAGGCTCACATGTATAACAACTGGTATCTCCTTGCTGCGATCCCCGTCTTTGCCTTACTAATCATTGTGCATGAGCTTGGACATTTTCTTGCGGCGAAGTGGGCCGATATTCGCGTTGACGAGTTCGCGATTGGTTTTCCTCCCAAATTGATTAGCTTCAAGCGTGGCGAGACCACCTATGCGATCAATGCGTTGCCCATCGGCGGCTATGTGAAAATGCCAGGCGAGGACGGCTCGACCACCGATGAGAACGGACGCTACGATCCGCGTACCTTCGCGGCGAAGTCGGCTGGTAAGCGGCTTGTGGTGTTGCTGGCGGGCGTGACGATGAACTTCTTGCTGGCGATAGTGCTCTTCACTGCCGCCGAAGCGGTGGGCCAGATACAGTATCGTCCGGTGATCGGCTCCGTCGAGTCCGGCTCACCTGCGCAGCATGTCGGCTTGCACGTTGGCGATCATATCCTGGCAGTCAACGGCCAGCCCATCAAATACTTTTCCGATCTGGTGGCTGATACGCAGGCCGACATTCAGGCTGCGCAGGCCAAAAACTCCCATGTGCAGACCGTGCCAATGATCCTGACCATCCAGCGTGGCAATGGTCAGCCGTTCACTGTGGTGGTTGACGCGCGAGTGAATCCGCCTGCAGGACAAGGCGCGATAGGCATTGGGCTGGATGCGACGAATCCCTACCACATTCGTCCGCCACTGTGGAAGGCGCCGATTTTGGGAGTGCAGGATGTCGGCGTGGTGGCGGTCGAGACCTATCAGGGCATCAAGCAGGTCATACAGGGGACTCTACCGGTGAACAAGGCGGTAGCCGGACCGGTGGGCATTGTGCATATCACTGGCGAGGTCGCCAGCACAGTGCCGCTGGACGGCTGGTATCTGATGTTCTTCCTGACGGGCGCGCTCAGCCTGAGCCTCGCCTTTATGAACATCCTGCCCATCCCTGCGCTCGACGGTGGGCGCGTGCTGCTGATCATCATCGAACTGCTACGGCGCGGCAAACGCCTGACACCAGAGCGCGAGGGCCTGGTGAATCTGATCGGCATGGCGGCGCTACTTATCCTGATCGCGCTGGTCACGATCAACGACATCAGCGGGCTGCTCGGCCACTGATCGTGGATGCTTCCTCACAGGGATCTCCATTCATAATGAGGCAAACGGTGGGCGCCACTCTCGCGAGATGATCGCCTGAATGGCGCCCTTCTCTGTCCAGAAATGACCACCTCGAAAAGAATTATTGTGTGCGCCTCTTTTTAACCACCCTTTATCACCCAACCACCAACCAACAGTTGGCCGGGTTCTGCAAGAAACAGGAGCGATTCCCTCATGAAAGCACACCTCAACACAAACAATCGCTGGTTGGCCCTGTACATCCTCTGCCTGGGCGATTTGATGATTGTCCTCGACACAACCATCGTCAATGTGGCTCTGCCTTCCATCAGAACAAGCCTGGGGTTCTCCGAACCATCGCTGGCGTGGGTGGTGAATGCGTATCTGCTCACTTTTGGTGGCTTTTTGCTCCTGAGCGGACGATTGGGCGATCTCTTTGGTCATCGGAGGCTGTTTCTCATCGGCATCGCGCTCTTTACGCTTGCCTCGTTTGCCTGTAGCCTTGCGACCTCGCAGTGGTTCCTCATCGCGGCGCGGGCAATCCAGGGCATCGGCGGGGCCATCGCGACGGCAGTGGCGCTCTCGCTGATCATGAACCTCTTCACCGACGCGGGAGACCGCGCGAAGGCAATGGGCGTCATCGGCTTTGTCTCCGCTGGCGGTGGAGCGGTGGGCGTGCTACTTGGCGGCGTGCTGACGACGCTCAGTTGGCGGTTGATCTTTCTGGTCAATCTTCCTATTGGCGTCGCCGTTTTTGCGCTCTGCCTGTTCATCATCCCTGCAAGCTCTGTAGAGCGCGTCTCCGCAAAGCTGGACATCGCAGGGGCTGTCACTGTGACAACCTCGCTCTTGCTGGCGGTCTTTGCGATTGTGAACGGCAACGCGGCTGGCTGGCTTTCTGTACAGACGCTTGGGCTGCTTGCCGCTTCGGTCGCGCTGATGGCGGCGTTCCTGGTGATCGAGTCGCGGGTGAATGAACCGCTGGCGCCGCTTAGCCTCTTCCGTATCCGCAGCCTGGCGATGGCGAACGGGATCGCTGTGTTGTGGGCAGCCGCAATGTTCGCATGGTTCTTCCTCTCGGCGTTGTATCTACAGCAGGTGCTCAAATATAGCCCGTTGTTGGTGGGGCTGACCTTCCTGCCGACCAGCCTGCTCATGGCGGTCTTCTCGCTTGGCCTTTCTGCAAAGGTGGTCATGCGCTTCGGGATCAGGGCATCGTTGACGGCGGGGCTGCTGATGGCGACCGTTGGGCTGCTGTTGCTGGCGCGCGCCCCTGTGCATGGAAACTTCCTAATAGATGTGCTGCCAAGCATGATTCTGTTCGGGTTTGGCGGTGGGCTTGCCTTCAATCCTATGCTGCTTGCGGCGATGGGTGATGTGAAGCCGGATCAGTCTGGTGTGGCTTCAGGGCTTGTCAACACGGCGTCTATGATGGGTGGCGCGCTTGGGCTGGCGATCCTGGTGAGCCTATCGGCAGCCAGCACGAGCAGCCTGCTTTCATCAGGCGTGGGAGCGATTGATGCGCTCAACAGCGGCTACCATGTGGGATTCCTGGCGGGCGCGATCTTCGCCGCCATTGCGGTTGCGCTAAGCGTGATGTTGCCACGCAGCGGGCAGCCGCAACCTCAGAGCGCGGAGCCTGAGAGTGAAGACGGGCAGGATGTGTACGACGTTTATGAGACGGTCGTGGCTGTATATGAAGAAGAGCCGGAGCGCGAGTTGGTAGGCGCGGGGTGCGCATAAACCATAGCACTGTATAAGCTCAGCGCCGAAGCTGCAACATGGCTCCGCCGAAGCATATCCGCTT